>Ga0209562_1000001_pt1 | contig 242541 bp, 281 predicted proteins | sample WorMetvacBELIZE2_FD_187399 | JGI IMG/M metagenome (GOLD analysis project Ga0209562, IMG submission 187399) | Marine gutless worms symbiont microbial communities from Max Planck institute for Marine Microbiology, Germany - Olavius vacuus BELIZE.2... | ecosystem: Host-associated > Annelida >... | reverse complement strand
TTTAGTGTCATAAAAGACGAAGAAGAGTTTGAGAAACCTAGATTACAACTTCAAGCCCTTGCTGCCCAAGAAACTGTCACTAATCAAGAACTAGTAGACTTGTCTATAGAGTTCAATAAGGCAGACACAGAGCGCTTTATGCGAACTGGCCGAACAATCCTTATGGAAATTATGACTCAATTCTTTTTGTATTCTAGTTTCCTAATCCAAGACGGCATTCTCAATGTTGATTTTGAAGAAGCTAAGATGAAACGCATAGAACTTATTATGCAAAACACTACCACACACTAATTGGAATACCTATGAACTTTCTTTTTATCACTGAACGCGAAAAAACTATTGCTGGCGAAGTATGTCCAACTCTAGCAGGTGTCGATTTAAAATCTTTTGAAACGGAAATGCCTGTAACAGTTAAAAAGCTTCGTAGTGAATATGGAGAACCGTTTGACCTTCGTCTAGAACAGTTCGAATCTTTTAGTACAATATCTTTTCCTCTGTTTGGAAGCGACGAAGATTTTATCAAATGCTTTGAGCTTGTTAAGAAAAACGGCATGATGTTTAGTCATATCTTTTTAGATGTACGTAATGCCCAATTTGCTTGGGCTGCTGCCGAGTCTTACAGACAATGCGTAAACAATAACGAGCGCGTGTTTAATTCTTTCATCAAACATCCAGCATTCCACAACTGGGTCCCATCGTTAGGATAAATTATGGCTGTAGCTTCAATTCCATCTATTCCGCAAGTTAATATAAACGTATCAGCACCTACCATAGAATCTTGCGATCTACGAGGACATATTGCTAAAGTTTCTACTACTTTTGATTGCAATAACGATTTTACATTAGATGTAAAATCTATACTAGAGGCTGAACGTGTTCCTACTATAACTTCTCTGGAACTAAAGGAAAACCCAGAGTTCGTTTCAATGTTGCATGAAAACTTAAACTTGGTGTTTAGTAAATGCATTAGGTCTTTACAGGACTTATTGCCAGATACAGGAAAAAGTGAAATGGATATTCTTGATTCAATACCTAATTCATCTTCTATCGAAATGATAAACATGCCGGTAGAAAACATGCTTAAACTAATAGCAGAAGCGATTAATGCTATTATAAGAAGCGAAGAAGGAAAGAGCAGCCAAGATACTGATATTATTGTATCTAAAAGTCCTAAGTATCCTAAGGCTTGGAACGTTACTTTTCAGAATTCGAAAAAGAACTATGACATTGTTGAAAGAATTCACTACCCTCTAGTTAACATAAAGCTAAAACCTAAGGGTTGGGAATTGGAACATATCAACAGACAACCAGATCAGCGGGACAACCCTTATACTACATCTTTGATAATAAGGGCTAAAAAGGTGTAGTGTGAATCTTATCATCCTAGTAGAAAAAGAACACAAAGAAAACATTGAAGGCTTACATACGCTACATGAGGTCTATACTTGGTTTGACAAAGAACCGTTCGAAGGTCTATTTGATATAGCGTATAAACTTTTAGCGGAAAGAGGGGCAGCGCCAGGCTCTAAGCTACTCGTAATGCACTATGAAAACCTATTTGATTGGATAGATAACACTGACCATTCAGATACGTTTTATATACATTTGCCTCCACCTACACACAAGCATAAAGAGCTTGAACAAATACATTTATCTAGAACCAAAAGTGTTTTAGAAAAGTTACAAGCCTTCGGTCACATTAATAAATATTTACTTATTAATCCATAAGGAAAAACAAATGAGCGGAAAAGATATTGCAACAATCGAAGAGCGTACTCGCGACCGTGTTCGTGAGGTGTTTGCTGGATTACTTACAGATGAAGAACTCGATTTACTCATTAAAAAAGCTTATGATAAGTTCTTTAACGAACCGAGTGAGCGTGTAACTATTGATAGAACTGTTCGCGACGAAGGTGGTAACTTTTCAGGTAAGCCGCATCGAAAGGTTTTAGAAACTACTGGTGTAAAAGCTAGTCCATTTGAAGTTATATGTTTTGACTTCTTTGCTCGTGAAGTACATAAACATATATCAGGTATCTTTGCATCAGATGACTTTAATATAGCGCATGGTAGCGAGTTTGTTACTGACGAACACGGTCAGAACGGCATGTATGTTCCGACTATCAATCTAGGTAAAGAACTGGAAGAGCGTTGTGAAAAGCTTGCTAAAGAAAAGTCACACATCTTCTTTGAATCTATCTTTGCGGGCTTTATGTCTACTGCGCGTGTCGATATGATTAATCAAATCACTAACAACCTACACGGCGACAACAATCAATGGTAAGCCCTGTTCGCTTAATGCACCGAGTTATTCCAAGCATGGTAGACAACGGTAAAGTCTATCGCAATGATAACTTGGTGTTTGGATACTCGAATGGGCTTTACTACAGAATTGTACTTACAGAAGAACCGTACGGAACGCAGGACTGGATTGTAGAAACCGTTGAGACAAGCAGTACAATGAGTTGTTTCAGAGAGGACGATTTAGAACTGACCCTCACTCCGTTCAATGTTAATTACGATTTTGATTTGGTACAGAAAGTTGCTGAGCCTGAAATTGGAACAGTAGAAGACGTAGACCGAGACTTAATTATAGCGCTAATGGAATACGGCTTTAGAGAAAGAATGGTTCCTAACAGACTATCTTCTATCTCTGGCATGACGGTTTGCATGGGCGGAGTTGCTAAGTATCTAAGCTACTACTCTACTCTTCTTGATGATGCTGGAATAGAAGTTGAGTTTGAAAGTAGCTTTCTTACTATAGGCAAGAACGGTCTTGTCTTACATTCTGGAATCGTTGGCATTAAAGATAAATTCTTTGTAAGACTATAAAGGGGGCACTGCTCCCTTTTTTAATGTCTGAGTTCTACACTAATTTAGAAGTGTGGAGGTCATGAATGGAAATAGAGCAATTCTTAAAAAACGTTCTTGGATTCGAACAAAACTCCAATGTTGAGAAAGAACCTCACACATTGCCTTTTTTACCTAGTGGATTTTTCCAAGAGTTTGTTAGAGGGAAGTGGAGAATTCGAATCTTAGATACACATTCGCTCGAAGATAGAGCGAAGATAGGCGTTATTGTTTTAGTAGACATAGGACTAAAGCAACACACCTTGTACAAGGGTTACATAAATCAAAACGATGGACTTTCTCAGTTTCGTCGTATGTTACAATCGTGTACTGATTTACTAGATAACCCTGATGATTATTCTTGTGAACGAATAGTTCTTTCTCAGGATAACCCTAGCTTACATTCTAGTGCTTGTATTCACTTGTACTACATTTGGAAATTTGATGACCTTCTTGCAAGTTCAATTCCATCGGGCTTTAATGTATTGATACCAGACAACATACCTTTTGATGATTGTATAGATTTCATAAATGGATATCTTTTAAATCTAGGTGCGTCTACGGTAGGAACAACAATATATAATGCTAAGCCTAATTTCAATAAAAGTTATGCGCAACATTTTCGCAGTGTTGGAGTTAATGTTTTAGATTTAGACGAATCGGGACGATTAGTTCTGAACCGCGATACAATCAAAGACAGTATCTATAAGCTTAAAAATGTAGAAACTGCCTACATAGTTAGGTTCGCTCTAAAGGCTATTATTGAGAATCGTATTAAATACGCTATAGAATTCTTAAAAGATGTTGAACTCGTAAAAGACATGATTATACGGCGTACTAAACACAACCATGTAAGAATAGCTTTTATGAGTAATAGCTTTGGAGATATTGAAGTAGTAGGTGACTTGGATGAAATCCTCAAATATATTCAAAGAAAATTTGGTAAGTTATGAAAACAAGAGAACGTATATTCAACTGCATTAAACGGCAGATGGGTAAGTCAGAGATAGATTTAAGTACTGATTTAAAAGCTGACCTTAGGGCAGACGAACTGGACTATATAGAACTGACTATGAGGCTAGAGTCAGAGTTTGATATAGAAATAGATGATGATAAGTTTAGTACTTTGGAAACTGTAAATGATGTATATAGATACGTAACGGAACTTGCAGATGCTTAGGCAGATACCATTATGGGAGGTAGCACTGTTTGTAGTGCTTTCTCCTTTTATCCTATTAGTCTTTCTTTACTGCTATGTTCGATTCAAACTAAAAAGTAGGGAACATTAATGTACATAAGTAACTATCCAGAATTGATGATAAGTATAATGCACCAAGCATTTAGCTTTGCAGGTTTGAGCTATGCGCGTAGAAGAAAGACAGGTGCTATTGTACTTCGCCATTTAGAAGGCAAAGAGTTTACACCTGTAGCTTTTGGATATAACGGAACTAGACCCGGTGCGCCTAATTTGTGTGAAGATATAAACGGCGATACTTTGGATAGTGTTATTCATGCTGAGCGTAACTGCATTAGAAAGATGATGAATCAAGGTGTTGCTACTCCAGGTTGTACGTTGGTAGTAACTTTTGTTCCTTGTCCTAATTGCGTTGAATTAATTCTTGATGCCAAGTTCAAAGAAGTCATTTACTGTCACGACAGTACTAATCCTAAAAAGACTGAAGGTCTTAAAAAATTGCAGGGCAAAGTTAAAATAACGCGTGTAAAAATAGAAGACGTTATTGAGTGGGGTAACTATATTCAAAATGGACTCACTATGCCTAAGTTTTTAGGTACTGTCAAAGAATCTGAAAATAGAGCTTTAGATATATTTGTTAGAAATAAGTCTAATGATGAAATAGACAAAATAGTTGCACACTTTTTTGAAACTACGTTTAAAGCGCACGGCCTTGATGCTACTGACTTTCACAGAAGTATTTCTTTCAACGTAAGATACCGCGATCTGCAAGGCAACAGACGAGAATTTTTTAAATGGTGTACGTTAGCTTACGAAGCTATTTCAGAAATTCAACTTAAATCAGAAGACCCAATATTAGGCATAGAAGAGTTTATAGACTTCTATCTACTTGCGCCTTTTATAAAATCTCCAAAGAACTACAATGAGCATAACCAGTGAAGCACGTATTTCTGTTTATTTTGTAAAGCGTACATTTAGGCAGTATTACGATATTGAAGTAGGTGAATACTTTATTAGTATTCATGGTAATTATCGAAAGGTAGAAGTGTTAAATTTAGACGCTGCTTCTTTTAGAATCTTGTCCTCCACATCGGTTGATGTTACACGCATAGACAAAGAATACGTAGCAAGCGTACACGTTAGCGTAGAACTATCCGATACCGGTTTAATAACAAAGCGAATATTAGAATGATAAAATACGATTTAGAACCTTACTTTATTAACAGTACTTGGAGAGCAATCGTTGATAACGGTTTAACTCCTTACATAACGCTTGTCGTAGATGAACGGTGTAATGTTCCGCAAGAGCATATCAAAGAGAAAAACGGTCTTCAAGTTATTACATTCAACACTAGTCTTGTTGCTACTCCTAATATAGTAATGAGTGATAAAGAAGAGTACATTACGTTTAGTGGTGCATTTAGCGGTCGCCGTATTGATGTTCAGTTTACTTATGACAACATCGTAGCAATCTACGCTAGAGAGCTTACAGACTTTGGCATAACTGTACCTTATACTCCTCCAAAACAAGTAGAACAAGCGCAAGAACCAGAACGCACAAAACCAGTGCTGCAAGTGGTGAAGTAATGAGTTCATTTTTTCCTACACCGATAAAAGGGTTAGGTATTTGCGCTATAACGCAAACAGTTGGTGACTTTAATATAGGTCAATGGTTCTACAAAGACCAAAATAGCAGTAAAGGTTATCTAGCAGAGTTCGCCAGTGGTAACTGGTTTAAAGGTAAAGAGTTTGATACGTCTGCTATTCCACACGCCCAAGTCTACCCTAGCAATCTACAAGAGTTTGAAGTGATAGACACTGAACGCGCTAAGAGTATGACAGTAGAGTCTATTCTTAAAGAGTACGGTATTGAAAACAAAGGCTTAGAGTTGAGCCTGCTTAGAAAAATAAACTGAGGAAACTATGAATCTAGAAAGCTTAAAATTTGAATGCTCTGACTTCACAGAGGTACAGACAGAGAAAGGTATATACCCAAAGTTTTCGATATCTGTATTTTTGATAGACGAAGGTACAAATCTAGTAGCAGGGTGTACGTATCGAAATATTGAAATAACTACGAATTCGAATACTTTCATTAAAGAAGGCGTTTTCAAGGTTCAAGATATTAAGAGAAGCACTAATTGCTGTATACTCGAATTAGCTACAATGTCCTCGTCGGGTATTCTCAATGATGCAGATAATCAGTACTTGAACGTTGCGCAAAAGATTTTGGACGAAGGCTATCACTCCGAAAACAGAACCAAAACAGATACGTACAAACTGTTTGGTGATGCTCAGTTAAAATTTGACTTGCGTAAAGGCTTACCTGTTCTAACTACCAAGAACGTATTGGTAGGTGCTTTAAAGAAAGAACTATGTTGGTTCAATCGAGGCGAAACTAATATTAAATCGCTTGGTACTCCTATTTGGGACGAGTGGGCAACCGATTCTGGTGAACTAGGTCCTGTGTATGGAGAGCAGTGGAGAAACTGGTTAGCTTGGCACGAAGTACACGAATCGCAAGTTGATAAAATCAAGTTCTTAGAAGAGCAAGGCTACACTAAGGGCTATCAAATTGATGGATTCCTTTTATACCACAAGCGCATTGACCAACTCAATCAGCTAATAGAAAATATCAAGAACGATCCAAACAATCGTCGCATGATAGTTACTGCTTGGAATCCTGCCGTAGACCCAGATACTAAGCTTACTCCAAACAGGAATGCTGAACTTGGTATGCAAGCACTTCCGCCTTGCCACACTATCTGGCAAGTAGGTTGTACGGAAATCAAGGATGTTAATAAACGTGAAGAAGAATATCTCCGTTTAGAAACTATTAAGTTAATGGCTAACAACGATATTCAAGAAAACGAAGCTGCGGAAAGGGCTTACAAGGATTGGAATCTATACATGGTTGACGTAGGTACGGAATGTATCAATATGACCGAAGATCAGATTCTTACGTATGCCTTAGATGCTGTTAGTGCGCCTTTGTATTACCTAGACTTAAAGCTGTATCAACGTAGTGCAGATTGGTTCTTGGGTGTACCGTTTAATATAGCTAGCTATGCTATGCAAGCTGAAATACTAGCCGCTCATACAGGTACTGTAGCTCGTAACTTCTATCATACTTTTGGTGACTTCCACATCTACGAGAACCACGTTAGTCAGTTGCGTACACAAATAGAGCAACCGCACAATCCGCTTCCGCGTTGTTATATCGAAAAACAAAAAGACATTGCGCACTACTTGCCTGAGCATATCAATGTACTTGGATATGAAGGCGGTATTAAACTGACAGGAGAAGTTGCGGTATGACCAGTAAAGTATTGGTAAACAAAGAAAAAGCATTTCTCAAAGAAATTCGCAGAAAAGTAAAACCTACAGAAAGTGATATGAAGAACTTTCTAAAGCAAGACGAAGACCCAGATAATCTAATGAAAATAGCTGTCTGGTATCATGGTGGCTGCAATGACGGACTCGGTGCTGCTGTATCAGTTGCAAAGTTTTTAAAAGAAGAACTAGATTTTGATTTAGATTCAGTTGACTTTGTTCCAGTTGGATACGGTAAGCCTGCACCAGAAGTAACTCATGATTTTGTTTTTATAGTAGACTTTGCGTACTCACCCGAAGAAACAGAAGAGCTATGTAGAAACAATGAGAATACTTGGTTCTTAACAATTGACCACCATGAAACGGCATTCAATAAGTTTCTAACGTTCTACCAGAATAACAAATTCTCTGATAGAAACTGTTTTGCTATTAATGCTAACGGAAATTTAGCAGGCTCAGACCTAGCTTGGATGATTCTTAATCTTCCCGAAGAAGTACCAGATCTAATCAAAGACGTTGCCGATAGAGACTTGTGGAAGTTTGAAAGACCTTCTTCAATACCTATGCATTTGTTTTTAGTAGGACTACGCTCTGTTAAAGAATACTGCCCTGTAAAAGTTTACTACAGGTTCTTGACTGGAAAAGATTCTGAGTACGACGAAGCTTTAACTATAGGTAAAAACTTACTTCAATTTCAAAAATCTCTAATTAGAGAAGTTAGCTATCCTGCTAAAGCTGGAACTATACAGATGGGCGAAAAGAAGATGCCTGCTATATTCTGTAACTGCTCCAACTACTCTTTAATTTCCGACACTGGTGACTATATCCTTAATCGCCCAGATAAGTTTAAAATAGATACGGACAAACACGTTGCTATTCTTTACTTGTTCTCTGCTGATTTAAAAACAGTAAAGTTAAGTTTTAGAAGTAAAAACAATCAAGCAAAAACGTATGCTGAATTCTTTGGCGGTGGTGGTCATCCTAATTCGGGTGGTGCTGCAATATCAAAAGAAGAGTTCGATAATCTAGTTGAACTAAACACTGACGAAGCATAAGGGACTACAATGCAGAACAGCTATATCACGGTAACAAACAAAGTAATAATTCTTAATTATTGTATGTTAAAGTCTACGCTAAAGGAGAGATTGGGTGCGCTAAGCGTTCGTGTACTAGAAGACCTAGAACCATGTGTTGTGCGTTACTGTGATGTAGAGGTTCGTTGGAGAGAACATCAGTTAGATATATTGATTGACTTGAAGATTGAACCATTGATTGTAAACTGTATTAATATAAATCACAAAATAATTATTAATACAAAGCCCGAAGTCGAAATAAACGACAAGCGCTTTGAGAATATTCTTTCAGGTGCTATAGGTCGTATACATAAAAACATCCAATTGCAAGTAGTCAATGAATCTAGCGGCAACACTAAGCAGAAGCGTCTTCAATTTATCGAAGGTCAAACTGTAGATGGATGGTATGAAAAATTGCAGCCTGGAAAAGAGTTTGTAACTAAGAGAGGTGCTAAAGGTAAAGTAGCTATGTTAGACTACTTTGGTTTAGGTCAGTCTTTTCCTCTAGACCCTCTTATTGTAGTAAAGTGGTTATCTGAAAGTGACATAAAAGATACTGCTTTTTGGATAGAAGAATTTACCAACATGACGGGTGTAAGCCTTGAGAATTTCAAAAGTAACTCAGACATTACGTAACACTCTTTCATGCACAATGGCATGGCTGGTGGTATGTATAAACTATTACATTATACTTTTCGTAAGCCCGAGTATAGCGTATATAACTTTCATTATTCTGAATATTTTATCAATTTTTATTGTGAGGGCTATTGATAGGTTTATTAAAAGCAATAAGCCGGATATATGGTACGACTTTATGAATTGAGGAAAGACAATGACCGATACAGAACGTGCAGAGCTACTATTAAATGGAAAAGTTCTATTAGGACCTAATGCCACTGACGAACAGTTAGATAGATTTGTTAACTACGTCTACACTATAAAGCAAGAAGTGTCGTTAGGTTCTCAAACTAAGATACTAACTAAAGCCCAATCTGAAGGCGTCTACAACAAGCTTATCTTAGAACACAATTCTAAGTTACTACAAGCTGGTAAGAAGAACGCATCCCCTGCCAAGCCTAAACAAAATCTTTCATTTGAACAGCGCTTACGCGAGATTAATATTCTTATTGAAAAGATTCTTGCCTTGAACATAGAAATAGATGTAATGAACTCTATGGGTGCTATTGACGGAAACGAAACAGTAGCAGCAACCAACCTCAAACTTGCCACACTTTATGGCGTATCTTGAGGTCTTCTGATAATACTAATTTTATATAACTGGAATATAATTCGCGTGTTCCAGTGTTGCATTTCAGCTTGTGAAGCGATAGCCTAACAATGTATCTATAAAACAGTCTCGATACGGGCTAAAGGTAAGACTGTTTAGAACTTACTAAAAAGTAGCTTTGGAAGAACTTGACGTAACACACTTAGAATAAGCTAAGGCGTTGGGTGTCCAAATGGAAGTCAGTAAGAAGCAAGGATCGAACATTAGTTTCTATATGGATGGTAGAAAGCTTAACTCAGCAGCCTGTGTTACTCAGGTTTCTAATGTTTTAACTTGCAAATATTTAGAGGGATTTATCATGAGTAATGACATTTATAACGCTAAGAATTTATTTGAATCCACATCGGAAAGCAATAAAGAATTTAACGAAGTACTTCCTTCTTTTGTAGAGTATCCGTTTAAAGAAGGTTCGAGTAAAGTTGATTACTTAGCTGAAACTATAAATATTATCAGTTGTGATAAGATTACTTTCTATATCACAACAAGCGTAAAGTTTCACGACAAAACCCATAAGCTATTTAACATAGCAATGCTAGTCGATTACAAAAGCATATTAGCGCCGTTCGCGGACAACGTTGTTGATCACCCGTCGCAAATGACAGGATATGGCCTAATATCATCTTCACATGTGATTCACCACATGGACAGCTTTCTTCAATGGTTTAGATCTTCTAAACGCAATGTTTGGGGCGTTACTTCTTTAAGTGGAGTTTACTTAAAAGGAAACCCTAGACGCGAAGAACATGCCTTAAAAGACCCCAAGTACCCTCTTCCTCGTTCCCAATATATCCATAGCAAATATCTAAAGTATATGGAATATCCGGGCGATGAAACTTTTGACTTCGAAGAACTTATCTATATAAGATTCCACTTAGTCCTATCTATGTTTATTGAATGCTTAAACAGTTCTGACATTCCTATTACGATTAATTATATGGGAGCGTTAGGTATGTTGAAGCAATATTTATTAACTCACCAGTTTAATCCATCTTCAAAGCCTCTACTAGATAAAGTAAAGCCTTCTGTTCTTGGTAACTTCATTACTGACGTATTGGACGAAGCCTCTAGGCCTTGTTTTATAGATGCAATGAAACTGTAAACTGTACAAACATTAAGTAAATCAATTCGGAGCGTCATGAATTGGGAAAAAGCTAACCATCGGAACGGATTTGTTTTCTCTGGAGACATATCACCCGAAAACCCCATAGACTTACGTGAAATAGTCGTAGGCAAAAGCAAAGTAGTATTGAAAGCGCCAGATGGTTGTTGTGGAACAACACTATGTATGAAAGAATATACAGTAGAGGGCGTAGGGAAATATAAAGATGCTGGACTGAAACAGATCATTCCAGTGTTTAGGTTAGAAAGCGGAGTGTTCTGTACTCCAAATCAGATAAGCTATGTACTCAACCCAGAGTAGATTGCAGACATTAAAAAGGCTGGACTCGTAATTGAGTATCCAGCCTTTTTTGTATAAAAAAGAACATCCTTGTTCTTATAAAAAGTGTCTATCCATGTACACTACGCTTGCCTCCACAGCCGCGTTAAATCAAACGTTCAGTTCCATCAAGACTGTAAACGTACTTCACTGATTCAGCTCCCGTACCTTTCCGTCCACGTACCAAACGTACTAACACTTCACCTTTAGGAATATCTAAGTCAACAATCTCAACTGGAATATATACAGAGCCTGTTTTGATTGAATACATAGGTGCGTTCTGTACCAATACTTTAGATTGTATCAGTTCATTACTTAGCTTGTTAAGCTTGCGCTCTAGCTTGGTAATCTCAGCACTTGTACGGGCATCCTTTTCCTTAGATGACATATTCTTTAAGCGCTCAATCTCATTGTACAAATGGGTATATTCAGACGTACCAGAGTTTCTACGCTTTGAGTTTCTCCAATATTCAAGAAGCTTCAATGCCCGTTCTTGCTTATCGGCTGGATACGGTTTAAGTAGTAAAGCAACTTGTACTGTCAGACCTTTTTTAGAGTCTAGTACCACTTTACCTTTAATCCCTCTACCATAAGTATTCTGCAATCGCTCAACGAATAACTCAGCTTCGTTTTTGTACTTACGGCTTACTGTAGAGTTTTTAAGAATAAGAACAGGCTTACCTTTACTGTTAGCGAACCCTGTCTTAGATACGTTGTTACTCTTTTTAAATATACCAGTAAACTTACCATCAAGAACAGTTAGCTTTTCAATCTCTTGAAGCACTGCTTTCTCATTGCCTGGAAATACAGGTTCTTCTGGCTTGACTGCACTATCGTCGTAATGAGGAACTTGAACAGTTTCATCATACATTACAACACCATCAGGCACATAGCGTTTATCTTGAATGATACCTTTTGCTTTAAGTCGCATAGCATGAGGTGTAGATAGGTATGAAAGCTTTTTGTTTCTTACTTTATTTAAGAAGCTTTCAATGTCGCCACGCTTAAACTTGTATATAGTAGCAGGACTACCAGATGCATCCGACATAAACTTATCAAGAGATTTACGTACAGCAGTTACGTTAATGCCTTGAACGATAGCAATCTTGTCGCTATGCAATGACTGTTTGAATAGACCTAAAAACACGTTACCAGTAAGCGCTTCTGCACTCATGGAATGCATACCAGTTAAGTGTAGATTCTTAGTATAAGCAGGGTCTTTAACCTTAGAACTAATAGAGCCTTCCAAGAAATCTAACGGGTCAATAACAGAAGTAGATACAGATTCAGCAAATACTTTAGCCGCTTCCATTGCTTCGTCTTCCGATGCAATAGTGTACTCACCTCTTCCACGCGGTACAAATTCTTCATGGTGCAAATCACCAGAACGAATCTTGAACTTGAAGCCAGTATCAGTATCGTCAGTGATTAGTACTTTAGACCTGTCCCAAAAGTTTTGAACTTTTTCTATAGCAGCTTCTTTAGTATCTGGTAAATATGCAACATCACCTTGTTTGATAGTATCGCCTTCACCAAATCCATGCAGCGCACGATGCGACCAACCATACCACTTACCATCTTTACCTTTACCTATAGTACAAATGGTAGCGTTAGGCTTAGCAGGTTGTGGATAGATACCACACTCTTCACACAAGAACTTAGCGTCTTCTGGCGAACCAATATAATGACCATCTACATTGTATGCAGAGCGAAGAACTACAGGTTCATTCAGGTCGGATACCATTACTGACTCTTCTGCACTGATGTAGTAACCGTGGTCTTTCATCATTGTAGAGTCACGCGATATTTCACGCTTTAAAAGATTGTAGTCGCTAGTAAACTGAAAACCGTCATCTAACATTTGCTTTATTTCAGCACTGTAGCGAGGTTCAACAGGAGAGTCTTCGTTGTCTTCCCAATTAGAGTAAAGACGAGTAGGTTCCCACTGCCAGTTTTGCCATTTCTTACCGACTTTTGTACCATCACCTATAGGTGCAATGTTTTGTTCTTCGTGCATTGCATCTTCACGCTCAATAGTAGATACCAAAGATACAGACTTAACACCTGTTTGTGAGGCATAATCAAAAGCGTAAAGACGGCGATTGATTCCAGCTAGTGAGGCAGAAGTTGCTTCACTTACTATAAGATTTAAAGTATCCATATACTTCCTTTAATCAGTTGGTGCAGGTGGATTGCCTTCATAGCTAGGCCAATTTGCCCACTCTACAGATTTTAATTCTTCGATTGTAGAACATTCTATGATGCGCTGCTTGGTAACTCTGCGTTCGCCTTCTACAGTTCCATAAAAGGATGCGAGTGTTTGCTCACTGTCTACATAGTTCTTTACTATGGCTAAACATAAGTAGTAGACCGGATCGCCTGTTTTTGAAGCCTCATTTAGAATAGCTACAGGTACTGCGACTTGATTAGCCGTTGGCAATATGTCAGTCGCATTTTCTTTTTGCCAAGCATTAACATTCTGCAAGTACTCTATTGCCGCACGATACTTAATATCGTACATTGTTTTTTGAGTAAGAGTATAGTCTACACTGATTGTATGTAAGGCAAGAGCCGCGCGTTGTAGCTCATTAGCCTGTTCCATTAAAGCAATTACCCATTTATCTATAGTAAATTTAACTCTAAGCTCTTCCAGCTTAGACCTAGTCCAAACTGGTTTAGAAGGGTTGTCCCATATTAAACAATCGTATTCTGAGCGATTAGGAAAGCTTATGCTTCTCACCGCTATTGAATTATCGAAGTAGCTAATAGTTTCTACCAGAGAAGGTATGGGTCTCGTAAACGGCTTAATGGATTCAGATAAATTGAAAGTACCCATTTGTTCCTCTTATATTGGCTTTATTCTTTCGATAGTGAGCGTAGCTCTATCTCCATAAACAGCGGTAGTGTATCTAGAGTCTTGTGGCTTAATCTTTAACATAACCCAAGTACCTACAGTATTGACATAAACTTTCTCAGTCAATGTATTTGTAGTTCCTGTTCTGTATATAGATTGAAAAGTACGAGTCCTTTCAAGCTCTTCTCCCTTTGAACCTTTTCCAGCTTCTACAACTACTTCCATATAGTTGTTTCTGCTGTATATAGTTTCACTAGGAACTTTGTAAGATACTTTGTAAAGACCTGTTTTAAGTATAGTTACTCTATCAGGTTGTTTTCTAGGATCGTAGCTAAAAACGTCAGAGTCGTAGCTCTCAAGATCTTCTACATTGGAAGGCCAATATATAGGAGTCCAATAGTAAGAACTAAGTTGCATACTGTAAGGACTAGTTGCTTGAAAGAGTTCAGATTTCCACTCCTGCATCTTACCAAACATTTGCATAGAATTACTCCTTATCTTTGGGTAGTTTTAAACGTATGTCAAATAACCCTCGTCTACTATGCTGTTCGATATAAGATAAGCTACTGAACTCAAAAACAAATTGCGTATGCTTCAAGTCTTCTTTTGGAACCGGCATGCCTAAGTAATGGAATTGTTTATCCCAATCGATATCACAATGCTCATGAACTCGACCTTTTTTATCTACATTAAATACATGCTGAAACATTTCCCACTTGGAGTTATTTCTTTGCACGAAGTATCCAATGTAAACAGGTAAACCTTTCTCTTCAAATACTTTAACCGCAGATTCCGCTGGATTGTTGCGACTATATTCTACTGTCTTTATACCTCTATCGATAACAGGCAGCTTGTAAAGTCTTATAGGCAAATCACGAATATGAAAGTAACGATTAGAAAGTTCTTCAATCGTACTCATACTCAAATGCTTTGGGCTTCTAGATAGACTTAGACTCGTTAAATCTAATATTGCCTGCATATATTTCTTCCAATCTGTCTTTAACAAATTCAATAACCTTACCAACCGTTTGTTCAATAGTAAGCTCAGATGTATCTATTAAAGTTATGTTTTCTGGTTCTGCGAGATTCCACTCTTTGTACTTACTGACTGCTTTTCTGTAGCACCCAGAAAGACGGTCTGCATCGGAATACGCTTTTTCAATTGCATCGTTTTCTAAATCGGCGTTGTCTCTGTCTGAACACTCTAGCTTACGCTGTGCAGAAACTTTACCGTTAACGTCTAGAACTAGATAGATGCGATTAACAGGCTCCTCGAATGGTCTGTTAATTATTGTTCTGGTAGCAGCAAACACTCGGTCTGCTTCATTATCTTCTATGTACTCACACTGATAAGCATAAGTAGACATATCGGAGCGGTCAAAAATATGTAGGTTTGTAGGCGATTCAGCAACATGTTCTAGCAATACTGATCTGCTAAGAAGCATAGCAAACAGATTAGAAGTGTTACTAAGTGAATTGCTTTTAACAATATCACGAACCGCTTCACCAACAGGAGTACCGCCAGGCTCTCTGTGTCTTTCCACCAGCATTGTTTTACTGAGGAAGTCATACAAAGAACGTACAGCATGTGTTTTGCCTGAATAATCAGGTCCATCTATTGCAATTATTGTTTTCATAAATACCAACTGTGGAGGATTGTTTTATTCTAACCAAGCATTCTCAGCACTGATAACACGTTCAGGGCCCAACTTCTTAGTGTCTGGGTCTTCTATTCGAACTTTGACTTTGTTACCAAATGGCTCTACTCCTAACAAGACACCTTGGTGTTGCTTACGCTTACCAATAAGAATTGTTTTGTTAAATGAAGTTTGCGCACCCTTGGTTTTTCTTGGATTGAACATAAGAGACTTTAATCCCTCTGCCCGTTTGAGGTGTTCAGCACACCACTTTCTAGAATCTGCTGCATCTTTATCACTGATACGTTGCAGATCTAGGTTGCAGAAAAAAGCTTGAATAGCAGGCTCTTTATCTGCGAACATGTAAGCACTTGGCTCAGCTAGTCTGGGACTAGAACGACTTACCATATATCTACCAACACCTAAGCGACTAAGGGTTGTTACGCTGTTAGTAAATCTACTTTTCCAAATGCAACGATATAGTTTAGAATCTTCTTCGTATACCCAGTTAAGGATAATGTGACCAATCTGAGTATTATCAATAGGAATAGCTCCACCCTGTCTTTGGGAGAACTTCTTATTAAAAGTCTTTACAAAAGAACTTTTCTCAGATAGAGCTATTAGCCCTTCAATGTCTAAGCGCATAGCACGACCTTATTGTTTGTTTTCGTTCGATACTTTAAATTAGTTAATTGCTACCATAGATCATTCAATGCCCAGTACGCAGCCTGAAACTTATCTTTATATGCTAGCTTACCGTCTTTTGTTTTGATACCCATGTGACGCTTACGATAGTTCTCTCTACGCTTTTTATCTTTATGCGTAGTGTAGTCTTCGTAGTCCTTGTGTCCGTACTTAATTAACTTAAACTGATTTCCTTTCTTAGCAAGAACACAACGTTTATGTCTGCTATCAGTAGGATTATCTATTGGTTTGTTCCAGCCGGGAAAAGTCATTCCACGATACTTTAACTTACCGTTTTCTTTTTCTACCTTTTCTAGAGGTTGACTTGAGGCTGCTAGACTTACTAGTATCTTCATAGATAGATTCTCTGTTCTGGACTTTCTGAATACGCATCTGTATCTCAGGGTCTTTAAGTCGGTCTTTGAAACTACTTTTGGGAAACTTCTTTAAGTACTTTTCTTTTTCGTGGGGGTCAAACTCATACAAGAACGTATGCTCAGAAACACTTGCATCAAAGTGGTAGGTGTCTTGAAGATAGACACTGCCTCTACTAGGCTTTAAGTTAGCAACACATAAACCACCACGCCATGCTAGCTTGGTAATTAACCATCGTCTGTTCTTACCTGTCACTTTACGCTTACGAGCTGGAACTCTGTTAGTAAGCCAAACTCTAAGTCTCTTCTTACCATTCTCTACCGTAACATCAGGTTCTTTTTGTTTACCAGTTACAGGGTCTTTAAAGTTGCAACATAGTGTAAGTAAACCTACTTTGTGTTTCTTGCACTCGTCTACAATGAACTGACCTTTATCTGAATTGTATAGCCATTCTGGAATACAGAAATACATTTTGTTGCAGTAGTCTAGGTAAGTGTGCCACTTGGTATCTGTAGCAAAGTCTTCCCAACAGCTTTTGATTTCTGTTATTATGATTTCACCTTTCATGCTAAACGCAACTAGGTCAGCACGACTGCCTTTATTTTTACTTATGCCTACTTCTTCATATAGACTATAGTTCTTATCTGCAAAGTATCTGACACACGCTTCGGTCGACCTTGCAGTTATTTCTTTTCTTCCAAATGTTTTTTGAACGCTCATTCTGCTCTTATAACATAGACAATACGAACATCGTTAGTAACTTGACTAAGAGGTATGTATCCGATTCCGCCTTCATCTGATGTTATTCCATTAATTAACTGTGACGGCTTGGTTACAAGCACTGGAGGCTGTACGTTGTCTGTATATAAGTTCTTAGCCCAAGAGCTTTGAATTTCAAACAAAGTCTTATCAGCTAGAAAAGTATTATTAAATTGATTGACAAGTACTGGGTCGCTTATCATATAGATAGTGAGGTAGAGGTCAACTCTAGAATAACCTTTACGTTTACCTAGAAATATCTCTCTAATATTAGAGCGTGTTATGGACGAATAGTTAGACTGGTTTACAACGACTGCTATATCTGAACCTACATCATAGGTATCTTCTAGTGAATGAGTAAAGAAAGATACCAAAGTAAAGATGAACAGCACTAGCAGCTTTTGCATATCAGTCCCCTTGAATAGGTTCTATATACTCACCAGCAAGCTCTAGTTTAAAATTAGCTAAATCCATTTCTAAGAATTTCTTCTTTTCTTCACTAGTTGGTTGGTACTTAATAGAAACGTGTGGGCTAAACTCAGGATAAGAGTGTCTAAGTTTGTAGACTTTCTTTAGCGCTTCGTGTCTTCGTGAAAGAGCAGGTGCGTCTAGTTTTAAAACTAATGCTTCCCACTTATCACCAGCTTTGCCGAATACGTCTTTACCTGTTACAGTAGCTTTAAATGTTCTGTAAGGGACAGGAGTAAACTTGTGGTGAACGTCATCTTCGGGAGCGTAAATGATTGTTGCATGTAAGTCATCAATCATTCGTGTGAAGTGTGAACGGAATAAGTTTCTCAGTTGTGCTTCGCTTTCAGGTGTGAGCCTAACACCTATATAAGTTCCAATCATGATATATTTCCTAGTGTTCTAAACTTAGCTACGTGTACTACATGCCTTCTATCTAACGAGCCGAACTTGTACGTAAGAGCATTAGGATTGAAAGTGTCTTCAATGCGTTTGTCTTCGTATGTATCAAACAGAATAAATTTCTTTTGTTCGTCTAATACAATCATGTGAGAAGGGTCGTTACTTCCCTTGTGACTTAGTAATGCAAAATGCAAATCAGGTCTACGTCTGTTCTTGAAGTAATACATACTTCCAGCGTAGCAGCTTGCCTCTGAATTAGGTATGCGCTCTCTCCCTTGTGCTACATCTTCCAGCCAAGAAATACGCTCATGTAAAGTACGATTAGATAGAGATATTAATAACTTCATAAGTGTCTCTAATTGGAAAGAGGGGCAACGCCCCTCCAATGTTAAGTAAATGCTACGTCTAAATCCGTAGTAGAGTATTCGCGATTGTCTACAAAACCACCAAGCAGTTTCATATCTGCTTCTGACTCTTCATCGCCTACAGTACCTAGATAAGATACGTTCGACCTAATTGATATATTAGGCAGTTCTGATTCTGTAACAACTGCTGAACCAATGTCACCATCAAGTACCAAGAAAGCGAACCACGTTGGAGTGCCTTCATTGATCTGTCTAAATAGCTCAACGCTTTCGCTTAGAGGCCATTGCACAAAATTGTAGTTTGGAAATCTAGGCACCATGCTTGAACCATACGCATTAAAGTTTAACAGCGTATCACCACGACTACTTGCCCAGTTTAAAAGATTGTTTACGATAACTTCTTTGTTGTCGTCCATATCTTTTATTGCATCTAGCTCTTCACGCGTAGGCTGTGTACCACCTGCAAATACAAAAAGAAGTTTTGTACACGCAGAGTTGAATGCGGCAAAGTTAGATAGTCTAACAAATGAATCTGAAACGTTTATCATTATACGTCCTCCACTTCGTCTGCAACAATTTCGCAGTGAATTAAACGAGCCGCTTGTGCAGGCTGGTGGTTTGTTTTAGCAATAATCATTTCCGCAGGAGATAATGCAGAACCCACATTCATCCAGATAAAAGGAAAATCTGTACCAAGAACATTTACAGAAGTATGGCTAGTTAAGTCAAACAAGACTAGTGCCCATGTAACATCGTTTTGTGGAGTATTCACAAAGTCCGTCTTGTTAGAGAAGAAGTAAATGCTCTCTATTCCGACGGTTGATGCAGGTGCTACATCAAACTGTACGCGGATACGACTACTGTTAATGACTTCTGCAAATTCAACTCTATCGCGAGTCTCGCCCGAATCTACTACATGAGCAATTACCCAATCGCCGTTGCCTTCATTTAGTGTTTCATCATAGTACTTTACACTAAAGTTGCCATACGTATTAGTAGTAGGGAAACGATAATCGATACCAGCAATTTCAGAATCTGCTTCGAATTCAAACTCAATATAATTGCCTTGCTCGATATATGTATAGCTGTACCAACGAGCAGTAGGTAGCCTGTTTAGTATATTGAGCAAATCAAAGCGCGTGGCTTGCTCTATTTCAATATCAGTATCGATAGATAAAGGTACTAAATTGTTTACTTGACCACTGCGGCTAATATCACCACCATGACCTTTAAAGTGAATGCCAGTATTACCTGAGATACCTTTAAACGATACAGCACTGGTGTCACTATCATATCTAAATTCAGATTCTATGACAGCACTACAAGCATTGTACATAGATACCGGGTCAGTCGGGTCAAATGTAAATAAATTTTTGTTAGCTGGAATATCCGAGTTAAACAAAAAGATTTTACACTTCTTTTTAGAAAGAGAATTCAAAGTCTTTCCAATACTTTTTGATTGTTCTATAATCATTACATCAACCTTAATTGAGTTTGAACTTAATCGAAGACAGTTTAACTACTTTGTCTAAAGTAATGTTAGTGTCAGAAACTTGAACTTCACCGCCATTTTCGGCAGTGTTAACCCGTGCCATGTTGATATAGAATACGGCATCAGTGGCGTCAGGCAAGTTATTATCGGGGTTAAATCCATAAGTTCTTACAACCATAGTCAGTAAGAAACCTGCTTGCCCTTCTGCACGTAAATCAAATTTAGTTTCAGGGCTTAAAGAAGAATCAAACTCTAACAAGTCTTCATTAACTAGAGTCCACATGTCATTATCAGCATGGGTAAAAGACATATCGCCAAGTAAAGTGTGACCCAAATCATTAGAGATATAAGCCATTACATCTTTGATATTGACGTTACCTATGTCGCCAGTTGTTTGATTGAAACGACCGTCTTCTAATGCTTGTTGGAATTCAGCAGCAGTAGGAGGTGTACCTGTAAACAAGGCAAAAACCATTTGACCTTCGTTAGAGACACCATATTCTATACCGACATAGTTGTTAGCAATAATGGACATTGATTTATTGAGAAACATTAAAAACTCTCCTTAGCAATAAACTTGAATTCCAAGTTAAGCAAACTGTTTATCCGACCGGGAATAGGTTTCTCATTAGAGAATATTGCTTCGCGTGGTTCAAGAGGTCCGCCAGCAGCACTGACAACATAAGGCATTTCAGGAAATACATCGATAAACGTTTGACCAATATCTAGTGCGCAAGGAACTAACAGCATCCAACCTATAGTTCTTTCTGCATCTTGCTCTAGAGGTGTAGCGCCGTAAAAGCCTATTTCTGCAATACGCGTATTTACACTAGATGCAGGTTGTTCGAAATTAAATCGAATTTTACGTGTAAGTACTTCGTCAAAAGCAATGGAGCTAAAATCAGAAACAGACAAATCAAACGTATGGAAAGTTACCCAATCGCCGTTTCCGTCATTAAGCGTTTCGTCCCATCTTTGAATTTCGGTATTCCCTCTAAAGCCGTTACTTGCTAAGCCTGTATCGAACTCTATTAAATCAATAGGAACTTCTTTTTCAAAGTCGCATTCGAGATACATGCCAGTAGCGCCGTCTGGTATTTCCATATAACAAGCTGCGTTACTGCTAAAGTCACTTAAACCGTCTTGGAATACAAAAGGTAAAGGTACGTGGGTATTAGCTTCTGATACTATTGAATTCTTATCGTATTGCAATAAGTTGGTATCGATAGTTTTAGGTGCGTGTTTAGTTTTCTTTTTTGAAAAGTCTTCAAAACCAAGCTTAGGTTTACCTGTTGGTACGTTACGCTGTGACCAAGCAACTGCATCTTTTCTAGGTCGCGAAGCAGTAACAAAATTGGCTTGAATCATATTGTTGTAGACAGACTGCCAATCAATTGTTCTAAAGTCTGGAAGAGGGTGACCTGAAATAGAATCCGAATTAACAAATAAGTTAAAAGGAATTTCAGACGGGTTTGTAGGAGCAGTACCTTCGAATGCAAATGCATAATAGTGAGGACCTAGCTTGTCTACTATGTGGTGTGATCTAGTATTACCAGAATAATCTAACATGTTTTTCCTCACATACTAAAACTAGAGTTGTTAGAAGGCTCACTAGACGGAACAAATCTTGAACCGACAGGAGATACAAATTTGAAGCTTGTAGTTTGAGTTTCTTTTTCTACAGCATTCAATATACTAACAGGTTGAACGTCTAAGTTTAAATCTACAGGCGCTAAGTTCGCAGCCCTAGAACCTTCTACTGAATAAGTATCTATATCGAAAGAAACGTTAGACTCTGCACATATCGAATAAACCCAAGCGCTACTGTCTACGAATTTAGCAGAAAGCGTTGCAGGCTCGTCTAGAGATCGTGTGTCTAAAATACGCGGAACAAAAGTAGAAGGACCTAACGCTTTATCTATCTGCTCGTTAACTTGTGAGAAATAAACAGTACTGTAGGTAACTTCTAAATCAGGTTTTGCCTGCATCTGTTTGGTTTCAGAACCTACTAAATACGTAAGGAAGTTCGAAGTTACAGTACCTGATAAAGTAGCATCAGCCTCAAAGTCAGTTAATATAAGAGCGTCTAAAGCGTAAAGCATTGCCACTTTATCAAACTCATTTTCTTCTATATAGTATGTGCTTTGGGCGGCACCGCTAGATAAAATGCTTTGTGCATTAAAGCTGTTTTGTGTAATCGAGTAGACTGATACAGGACCTGAGGTTTTTAGTAGGTGAGAATTAGATAAATTCTCACCATCGAACACGTAAGCACCCGGCTCAAACTGATCAGCTACATAAGGTATGACTTGTAGTAGCATATCTTTCCCTTACTCAGCAGGTGGTGTCTCTGGCTCTGGCTCAGCAGCAGGAGGAACAGGCTGTACATCAAACTGAATAACAACGTCATTCATTTTATGTCTACGCGAAGTGCTAATAAGAGTATCTGCAATTTCCATATCAGAGCCTGAGTCAACTGCACCAACTGTACCAGCAACGTTCCAGTAAGCAACACTTCCAGTAGGGTTATTGTCTGGGTGTTGGTACATCCAAAACCACGTAGCGGTCTTGTCGTCAGTTAGACCGAAAGCAGTTTCTTCACGTTGAGAAAATAAGAATTCCATTTGCGAAGGAGTTACAAGACGGCGCTGATTCATGTTAGTGAATTCGATATTCAATAGCTCTGTAAATCCTGCATCAAGAAGAGCAGTTTTCATTTGACCTGCATATAACCAACCGTCATTGTGGTAAGTTGTGGTATCTGCAATAGCTTCCATTTCTGCCTGTGTAGGAGGAGTTCCGTCAAACAAAATAACAGATACACTATCTGCCGAGTTGCCGTAACATTCCCAAAAGCGTTTAAGCATCATTGCTCTAAAATCATCGTTAATTTCAATGTTCTGCATTTTTACTACTCCGATATGTTAGAGTTTTAAATTAAAAAGTATTGTCTATTTCGATAAGACCACGCTGCAAACGAGGTATATCTAAGTTAGTTGCTTGTACAGTATCAAACTCTAATGGTGCGCCAGAGTTTTCACCAATCTTTCCTACACTTAGAAGCATAGTAGGATATCCCGAGTCAGGCTCTTGATAAGAGTTAGAATAAATCTTAGCGTAGTATCCTGAGTACAAATCGCGTTCTGGTTGAAGCAGAGCCCAAGTAACAGTACGTGTATCTTTACCCCAATCAGGCTCGTTACCATAGAACTGAATTTGGTTCATTGCAAAAGAGCCACCGGGACCGTTAGTCAGTATCTTAAATCGTGTAGACGTTATATCGGGAAAACTAAAATACATTTGATTATTGTATATAGTATCGTAAATCTCATACTGGTCTACTGCGGTATACCAATCACCATTTCCATCATTGAGAGTTTCGTCCCATGCTTGAATAGTCCATAGGTTAGGAACATTCGAAGAGCTTGTCCATGTTTTTAAAACTAACTGATTGATAGTAACGGGTTGGTCATAAATAAACATGTGACCTGAAGGACTAGAATCGTCAATTACTGTACCACCGTAGTTGTTTGATGATTTTAGACGATGTTCGTCATAACGTCTAAGTAATAAATCATATCGGTAATGCCAATGAGCTTTACGCAAGTTAGTTTCATCATCCTCGTAAGAAGAGTCTAAAACCTGAGGCTCTAAATCGTCAGTCCAGTACTTTAATGGAACGCTACGTCTTGGAACTAAATGCCACTTTTGCCATTTAGGATTATATCCGTGAATGTATGTTCCAAATTCCATATCACCAGTTAAAGCCCAATAGTGATCAGAGCCTGAATCGACACGCTCTACATCTATTTGCTGACTACTAACCGTATACTTCTGCATTTCAAAAGGGTCTTTCGGGTCAAACGGAAGGTCATTAATAGACTCAGGAGGTGTACCATCAAACAGATGCAACAAAGCAGAACCTGTTTGTGGAGCATTAGTCGCAAACATATAGTAGAAAGCACTAATAGAAAAGCTTTGCTTAGAAGAAAACAGATACATGTTAACCCTCCGAGAATTTTAAGTTAAAGCTGTTACATCTAACAAAAGAACCACCTGCCAAGTTACGGGCTTTGTTTAGAATTAACATGTGATTAGAGTCAGTTATATCTCCTACACTGCACATAAGAATAGGAAATTGACCTACTGTAGTTTCACTTGATGCATAGACTCTTGGAAAATCATTTGCGCGGTTATCGTATGCGTGTGGGTATACAAGGGCCCAAGTAATATCGTGAGTGTCTTGTGCATCTGTAGGTTCTACAGACGATAGTAAAGACACATGCTTTATATGCCAACCGTATCGACCTGTATTCTCAGCACTTACCTTGAACTTACGTGCAGTTACTTGAGGTATATCGACAAATACTTCTGATTCACTATTAAATGAAATCGTAGTACCGTCGTTACGCCAATGTTCTACCCACTGACTGTTCTCTTCGTCCCATATTTCTACAGCTACTATAGTACTGGTATAACTGGTAGAGCCGTGCGAATAAAGCTCTAGCTTGTCTACCGTAACGTCAGTACCAAAGTCCATGTAAACACCAGTGTCATCAGAAAGCGGATATCTACCACCAAAATTTAGACCATAGTTTGCATAATTATCACCTCGAATTCCTGGGCTTCCAGCATATCGTTCATTGTAATACGAGAACGAGCCGAAATAAGTTATCCAACGGTGATGCTGTATGTTAGACAAAGACAATTCATCTTCTGAGCCGGGTTTAAGGGAATATCTATCAGAACTGTCTGCTCTATCAGGATGTAGCTCTAAGTAGTCTTGGTGTAATTCGTATCGACCTTGAGTTTTAGAAAACAGTCTCCAACACTTGCGGCGTATATCCCAATGTGAACCTTTCACGGGAACAACATTTAAGTTGTGAAAAGCTTCGTATGTATCTGCATTAGGTACTTCGCGTACTTTTCCAGATATCATCACCTGTGCAATGCTGTTTCTATCTGTATCGTAAACGTTTTGAATATCCCAAGGAATTTCACTTAACGACTGAGGTACAGGACCTGAAAAAAGATAAACATAACTTCTGTCTCTTCCCGAAGTTGAATCGTAGGAAGTAAACATGTTCTCAAAAGAGTGAGAGAAGCTAGGCTTTGAACTAAATGTAAACATAATTACTCCAAAAACAGTTTCAATGAGACAGGTTCGACCTTTTGCTTTGCAGAAAGTCCTAGTGCTTTTTCTACAAACAATGTCCCGAAAGAATCATTATCACCTACAGTCATAGCAAGAAGAGGACAATTACTGTCACTAAAACTAGTGTACATGTTGTAGGTGTCAAAGTCTGTTCCACTGTACCTGTTATAGATGCCATTCCAGTAAGGAAGAGCAATGCACCAACGTATATCTTTGGTAGCATTCAGGTCTGTAGGTTCTACATTTGTATAGAACGTAAGATACTTTAGAATCCAACCATAGTAACCGGTATCTTGTGGTACAAGTCTAATAGTCTTTGCATTAACAGGTGTAGCAAGTGCAACAAATGATTTGTTATTACCGCCTGGATACGATACTCGCTCTGCTCTGTCCCATTCCTGTGTATCTTCGTTGTACACATCAAGGTCAAAATAGGTGTTATCGTATGAAGAGCCTGAATGTGTTTGATGGATACCTACATGAGATAAAGTTTGCTCAGTTTCAAACTCTACTACGATAGGGTCATTGTATGCGTATCTATTAGGCGATACGTAAAACTGACTAGCTTTGTTTCCATCTACATAATCGTCAGGGTCTACGCCCATCGCAAGGAAAGTAGGAACAGTTGTACGGAATCCCACAAACTGATCATCTATGGTAAGTGTACCTGCTTTTTCTTTTTGCCAAGCGTCTTCACTAACAGATAATCTTGGAAAGATACGCCATGCATTATTTGTCTCGTCTAAGTACGGCAAGTTAACAAGGCTAGCAGGGTCTACTGAGCCATCACCTCTGACAAAGTAAGGGTCTAATTCGAATGCACCACTTTCTCTGTGGTACGTTATGTTTGAGTGCGTGTGTGCGCAACTGTTTCTAACTATATCAAAAATATTAGTAGTATTAAAAGGCGCTTGTGCTAAAGAAGCTGGTGGTTCACTGTCAAAGTAAAAAATCATACCTCGACCGCCGCCGCTTTGAGCTTCTGCCTTTCCTAAAAATATTTCAGATATAGAATGCATCTGTGCATGTTGGTGTTTAAATAAATACACAAGTTACCTCTTCTATTCTTTAATTATAAATAAACCTTCATAAGCAGATTTATATGTAAGATTTCCTGTCCGTGGATAGTCATAGTAATACAAAGCACTATCTTCGTTAATTCCTGCCATTCGTACATTGCCTGAACCGTCATCGTAGATGCCATAGCTGTAATAAGAGCCACCTGCAGGATATGTCCTACCGAAGTCTCTGATCCACTGATTACGTTTAGAATCAGGAAAAGCGCCAGTAGGTGAAGTTCCAGCAGAGTCAGCTTCTTCTTCTGCAAACAAAGACATTAGAGCTTGAACTTGAGACTGCGTAGCTAGTCTGTGACCCTCGAATTTAGGGTCGTCCGAATCAAGAAACTCTTGCATACTCATGTTTATAGTATGGTAAAGTTTTAACCAAGTTAAACCATTATGCGTAATATACTGAGCATCAGAATACGTTGTTTCGTTAGGGAACATAGGCGTCTGTACGATAGAGTTAGGTCTAGTTCCGTTTCTAACCAACATCACACCCGTACCAGAACGCGAGAAATCTCTATCTTGGTCGTATCTCCAATCAAAGACACTACCGTTTGACCAGTAACCTCCACCTCCAAATCCATCTGTTTCGTTATTACGTTGGTTATATGAATACTCATACCACCATCCGTATGCAGGTCCTCCTAGATATTCTTTTAAAGCATTGTCTATTGGAGTAGCATAACTTCTAGATATAGCAGGCGCTCCGTTTGCAGAATCAAATAGAGGGGCAGATGGGTCTACAAAGCGAATGATGTTATTCATAAAAGTAACAGATTCATAGTTGTTAGCTACTCGCCAATCCGAGAATCTAGAATCGTTTTCAACTTCTTGAATACTCATTCCGTTAGTTTCACTAAGCTTGAGCCATTCTAGTCCTGTATAGTGATCGACTGTTACCAGACGGTCATCACCTCCTACTAAATCTTTGTGAGAAAAGCCTTCAGTAAGCTCTACTTCTTCGGGCACGCTTTCGATAGTTAAAACGTATTGATGATCAGATAGAGTGTAGGTTTCATCAGGGTTAAAGAAAGCAAACATTATATCAAAACCACTAAACGTACTATTAACTTTATACTCGTCAAGGTCTAGCGTGGGATTGTTACTTAAATTAAAAACAGGCTCAGAGTAAATATCGAAGTCGTAACTGTCAGTAAAAACACTCGGTACAGAACCTGTCATAAATCTAGGCTTCATTATTTGTGATATATTAAGGTCATTAACAATCATGTTATCAAATGAAACTGTTTGTGTAGTTACTTTTATATCGACTTTGGCAGGATAAGGATATATCCTGCCGGGGTCTCCAAAAGCACTATAGATAGTATCTACAGATAGTAGCTTGCTCATTTATACCACCAATAAGTCACCTACGTCTATGCTTACGTTAGACGGATAAATCAAGTCTTCGTCAGTCAGATCAACTTTTACTAGTTGAAGCTCACCACCTTGATCCATCAAACTAACTGAGCCTGTAAAAGCGTAGTGCTGCAAATCGAATGAACTACTAGCAGAGCGAATAGCAAACCAGCCTGCGGTGCCTGAATTAAATTCAGTTCGAGCGTGAGCATCTTTTTTATAGTCAGTACGGTCTCGTTCACTAAACTTAAAAGTAATTACGTTGTCATCAATTACAATATTCTTAGAAAAGTCAGACAATGCAAAGCGGCGAATAGTAGTCATACTACGCGCATTTATAAAAGCGTCCCATTTTGCTAAATCAATCCAGCCTGTGTCGTCATCTAGATAGATATTAGACCCTTCAAGCTCTGCTTTGGTAGGCAAAGAACCTGAGTAAATGTCTAATAACAAAGAGTGACCTAAATCTTGACTGAATCTATTTTGCAAAGAGAAGTTAAGCAAATCACTAGATGCAAGAATAGTCATTACGCAATCCTACCTTTAATAGAAAAGTTAAGAGTAATATCACTTAGCTTGAAAGGCACTGCTGGGTCTAATTCAACATCAGACAGTTCTAAGTCTGCACCAGAGCCTACTGCACCAACTGTACCAGCAACTGCCCAGTAAGTAGTAGTGTTAGCAAACATTGACGAAGCAGCGCCGTACTGCAAAATAAACCAACCTGCCGTACCTGCTACGTCTGCATTGAATCGCTCTGAGCGCTTAGAAAAATACATGCGAACTTTCTCAGGTTCTAAGTGTTCTTGGTACAAAAAGTTGATATATGCACCAGTAAGAAGTACTGTATTACCAGAACCGAGTGCTTCCATATTTGTACGGAAACCTGCATTCAAGTAAGGCCATCCGTGTGCATGGTAAGTTTCAATACATGATAACAAATCTTCTCTGCTTGGAAGAGTACCTTGCATGATAGCAAAAGTGATTTCATCATTACGGTTAGTACTGTCTGCTACCATCGTCTTCAACAAAGAGGCTTTAAACGAATTGTTAGGAATAATTTTAGGCATTGCTGTTACCTCAAGCGTTTGTAAGGTCTAAAATGAAATTGGCTAGCTCAGGTACTTGACCAGGCTCTATGTTACGAGCTTTAGTTAAAGTAACTGTAGCGTTTTTGTTAGGCCCGTCTACATCTACAAGAAGTAACGGAATCGGAAGTTTGTGAACTTCTGGATTTTCAACTAAGTTCTGATCGGTAAACCAACCCTCACGAATATCATCTGATACGTAGTAATCACGATAAAGAAAATCTTGAAAGTAGAAAGCTCTATCGTGGTACGGAAGAACTAGACCCCAAGTAATGTCTGTGTTTACAGGCAAAGTCTCGGGTGGGGTAGAACTTAGCAGTCTAAGATATCCAAAGTGTTTATTGTAACCGCCTGTATCGCTGAAAGTAATTCTAAACACTTTACTTGTTACAATAGTTTCTAATTCTGCGTATTGAATCTCACTAGCTGTACCATCTTCGTTTAATAGAACTTGCTGTGAGACAGACCAACCACCGTTACCGTCGTTAAGCGTTTCATCCCATGCTTCAATATCTAAAGAGTTGCTAGAGTATCTGTTATCAGAAAAATCGCCTCTATAGTACTCTAAAGCATCTACTTCTACAGCTTCGTCGAATTCAAGAATTAACGGATAGTTCTGGGCACTACGTGAATTACAATATTTGCTATAGTAGCTGTAATAGTTGCCTGAAGTAGCGGTGCTATCAAACTCTTGGTCAGCCAGATTACGGTCTCTGTAACGATTAGTATTCCAATAGAAACGCATACCTAGCATTATGTAGTTGTATCTAAACTCAGTGTGAATCATAGAGCTATGGTTAAATGCAATACGCTGCGCGGAAGGAGAAGAAGAGGCATAGTTTTCGGCTCGTAAGTTATCGAGCGTACCTGCTTTCCAATCTTTCCATGCTTCTTCTCGCAACATAACCTTTGGATAGAAAGACCACTTGTTGTAGTTTAAATCCAAATAAGGCTGTTTAGGTGTAAGATAAGTTCGAGTATGGTTTGCTAAGAATACATCAGAAACAGGGTCTGTTTCTATCTTGTCCATCTTCATAGCGATACCGACTTGTGCTTGCGCATACATTTCAAACAAATCACTTTGATCAAAAGGTAGCGAATCTAAATCTTCTGGAACAGGTCCTGTGAAACCAAGAAAGAACATATCACAGGCGTACTCACCTCGATTATGATTCAATCCTGAATAGCACATGCTGTGTGCAAAGGTAGTAGAAGGTTTAATCGAGTACATTATTCACTTCCTAAAAACTTCAAGTTAAAATCTAAAATCTGAACTTCGTTGAATGCTTCAAGTCCGCGACTTTTATTCAACGTAACAGCGCAGTCATCACCAGATTCACCTACGTCTAAGAAAAGGAATGGATAGCCTTCACGATTCCACAACGTAGACTCAGTTTCAAACGTTTCGTATCGTAAACTAGGATAGTCGTAGAAGTTAGCAGTGTTCGTATAAGATAATGCAGCCCAAGTAATATCAACAGGTCCTGTACCATACGTAGGTTCAGTGCTTGAACAAAGGTGAATAAAAAACAGATACGGGTCGTAAGCACCTGTGTCTGACATACGCACTTTGAATTTCTTAGCAGTGTACGATTGAGAAAATTCTATCAATTGCTTTTGGTTAGTACCTTGAGCTACCGATAGTCTTTCCATATCTACCCAAACTTCATCTACTTCGTTCCAGTACTGAAAGTCGTAATGCTCGCTCACATACGCATTACTTGTCGAGCCCAGCGATATAAACATGCTGTCTACTGTAACCGCTTGATCGTAAGTAAATACAAATGGAAACCTGTAAGGGTATCGACCGAATTTGGTATTAAAGTTATCAAACTTGTACCAATGCTGTCTAGGTGAATAGCGTAAAACGTCTAGGTTATACGTGTCACGCATTTCGTTCATTTCCCAAACTAAACTACGCGTAAGTCCATCAGTGCCTTCACCTTGTGTATCGCCTGGCTCTACATTAGCTACCCAGTTTTCTGTACCCTCATGTGTTCTAGATTGAGCAAGAACTGAATGAGACAACAACCATTTTTGCATAGCAGGTACAAACTTGTGGCGTTTAACTGTTATCCAGTTTTCAACATTGCTGTAATCAAACTGAGTAGTTCCAGCCTTGTCAAGAATAGGAGTGCCATTAAGTTGGCTCATTGCTACACTTGCTTGTGAGAACTTTACAAAGTTAGTTTGCATTTCCATAGGAATATCTTGCAGTGTATTAGGAGCGTCACCTGTAAAGAAATACATTACGGTATTATTGTAGTAATTACCAGTACTGTGCGTAAAATTGTTAACAAAGCTATGGACTAATGCCATTTGTGCGTTTATGTTATACATGACTAATCCTTAAATACAAGATTAAACTTTATAGACTTCGGCGACTGACCTACAGATAAGTCTATTGCATCTACTTCTACGCTGCTGGTTTCATCTGTACCAACATCGCATAGTATAAAAGGAGTATAACCTCTAGATGCAGTTAGAGTTCTGTCTTGCTGTAAATCAAAGTTTTCTGTAGGAACAATCATAGCCCATTGTATTGATTCAGAAGGGCCTGAACTGTAAACAGGTTCTGCTTTAGAGTAAGCAGACATGTGATTAACAGACCAGTGCGGGTCGCCACTATACACAACAGACTGCTTCATCAATCCATCTATGCACACAACACGTATAAAACTATCAACTAAGATAGGGTCTATTTCTGCTACAATGAAACCTTCACCTGTAATAGAGTAAGTGTTTCCAATAGTCCACGTATTCGCCTCTGAGTTCCAAACGTCTACTCTGAACGTTTCACAAGAAGTGCTGTACGGAGAGTTTCCACTCCACTGCGGCTGTTTTTGCCTTGAGTCAGTCAAGCGTTGACGTAAAGATATTGCGCTCAGTACGATAGGAATTTGAGTTTCTGAAATATCGTGCTTTTTAAAATCAGTTAGGTCTTCTACAGTGCCTGCGTCAACCCAGTAACCTGAGTTGTAAATGTCATCGTTTTTAATGACTTTTATAGTTACTGTTTCAGTACCACCTGCAACTAAATCAACTGAGTATTCCAAAACAGAAACTTCATTGTTGAGTTCATCGTACTCAGGAGTGGACTGTACAAAAGTGTAAGTAGATTGGTAAGTACCTGAATCTAGGTTAGACAAATGGTGTTCGAAAACAGTATCTAACAAAGTCTGCTCAGACATAGCGGGTACATAGTAATATAGACGGGATTCAAAAACCTGTTCGATTCCTGAAAAATCCATAATGATACTACTGTCTTCTCTTCCTACTCTTTGATATGCTGAGTCTACAATAGAATTTTTAAATCCATAGTAGTATTCAGTTTGAGCCCATGTAGAAACACCTTCAAAAACAGGCATATCATTATTTAAAATTTCAGTAGTGTAGTAATCTTTGAATTCCACTCTTGAAAAGTTTTCTTGCGTAAGGCCTTCACCAGAAACAGGTAAGCTATCTGTATTGGAAGTAAGCGTTACTTGTACTGTAGACTCGCCGGGAACGCTTTGAGTCTGGAAATTGTTTAGACCAATTGCCCAACTATTTACGTGCTGAGTAACATCAACAATATCTAGAGGGTCAAAAGGTAACGATTGTAAGTCAGAAGGCATTTGTGTTGCAAAGAAAAATACTTGATACTTCAAGCCTACTTCGCTCATGCCTTCTGACATTATATTTGAAATATTAATACCTTGCATGTTAATTCCTAAGTATTAAAGCGTATGTTAGTTTTTGTGGCTTCTGGATAGTGGTTTTCGTCAGGTTGAACTTCTAAAGCATCAATGTCCGCCACAATTATAGGCTTATCAATAGAAGTCGAAGCTAAGTTCCCTAAATCACTGTCTCTTCTAGAAACTATTAGAAGCCAATCAGCGCTAGGAAAGCTATCGATAGGTTCATCAGTCAGCGCTGTAAAATACTTAACATTCCATTGAGGGTTTCCAAAAGTAGCATGACCTGGATGACTACCCCAACTACCTCCTCTACTAACTATCTTAATAGCACGAGTTTGTATAGGTGAATCGAAAACTATTACGTTTCCTTTAGTAACTAAGTTCTCATACCGTTGTACAAGTAACCACCCGCCTGCACCATCGTTTTCAGTATCTGACCAATAGTAGAAGTCAACTGATTTAGCATAAGCGTATGCAGGATACCTAGCACCGCCATACGAATAATAAATTGAATTTTGGTCAAAAGAAAATCCTGTTACGTTCCTGACTTTATCGAATACAGCAAATAGTGGAACTCCTGATCTACCTATACTGAATCCATTAATTCCGTTGTTCGCTACATTTTCTCTATTCAGTAAAGAGTTTAACGTTAGTTCAGTGCTAAAGCGCTCTGGATAAGAGTCAAAACTTAATTGCTCTTCATCTGTAGTCTTCCATCCTATATAGAAAGGACTGATTTCATTATGTCCCTCCACAACGCTAGGTCGAATTCCTTTTGGCCTTCTTCTCCACTGAGTTTTAGAGCTTGATATAAAATCTATAAAACCTAAAGGCTTTGAATCAATACTTCCATACGAGTTGTAGTATAAAGAGTTCTTGATAAGAGAATAATAGTTCAACTCAAATGGAATTTCATTTAAGCTTTGAGGTACGCTACCTTGGAAAAAGAAAGCATCAAACCAATCGTAATCCATAGACAAACCGAAAGCTGCGACTTTGTGTAAGTTAATTCCTTGCATAATTCTTGCCTAAAAACGCGGAAAGGGAGGGACCGAAGTCTTACTCCCTTAACAGGTCTATTCTCTTATTACTGCAAATACTGCTTTACCATCAATAGGCGTAGTATTGAAAGTAATCTCTACAGTGTTTTCATCAATAGTGGTAATGTCGTCAGGAACGATAACTTTACCTGCACTGTCAAACACAGTTACTAGGTACGCGTTACTATTCATGTTATGAACAATATTCCACGTAGTAGCCGCTTCGCCTTGCAAGTGAACATAGTTGTCAGTGTTGCCTGCAACATCATCTAGTAACACTGCTTGGAGTGTACCAGAAATGTTCATTAGTATCTCACCTTCTTTAAGTTCAATACCAGTAAGCTGACGAGGACCTGCACCTTGTCGAACAATAACAGAGTTCGCTGGAACATCACTAGGCAAGTACGGACGCAAAGGAAGTTCTGTCTGAATGAAATCAGTAAAAGCACTCATTAATCAGTCTCCTCTACTTCTAGTACCAGTGTACCTGATGTGTTAGAACCAGCAAACGCGCTATCTGAAATCCAGATGTGATCGCCATTTGCATCGAAGTTGCCTTCACTATCTACAACCGTAAAGCCTTTTTGAACTTCGCGCTTGTCTGGATAGTAAGTAAGAACGTCTGCACCTTTGTACGAAACAATAAGGTTCGTAACGTCATAAACGCTAGTACCGATAGCAACATACTGAGCCAATGCAGGTACTGTAATATCGCGCTGAACCATACCAGCAACAAGATACGAATCACCAGAAGTAATTGTATTGCCTTGTACGTCGGCTAAGTTGGTAATAGTAAGATTAGAGAACGTGTGATCGCCACGAGCAACAGTATCATCAACTGTTAAGGTAGTACGCCAGCGAGTATCATTAACTCTAGTCCAGTTACCAGAAAGAACACCACCACTAGCTGATAGAGAATCAGGAGCATTAAGTAGCTTCTGATCTGCACGAACTTCAACAGTGTAGTCTTCACCTGCTTGACTTGAACGTAAGCTATTGCCGCCATTAATGATAACGATTTGTGCATCAGGCACATCATCCGCTACACTAACTTTCCAGTGAGTAGTAGCCGTTGAACCGTTAGCTTCACGTACTGCATAGATTTCTACGTTGTTCGTATCAACCTGATAGCCGATAGTGTCACCACTACGAGTAACAGTTTTAGTAGCACCGTAAGTGTTAGCATCTGCTACGCTAAGGCCTGCATTCGGGCGATACTCTACAGTGTCGGCATTGCTGATAGTCATAGACACATCAACGCTTTCACTTCCTTTAACTGCTTGCTGTCCAGCAGGGTAGCTATAACCAATAGCAGCAAACGTAGGCTTAACTTGCGAAACAGTCATTGTATCTGTAGAAGTGAATACATCACCCTCAGTACCTAGCAAGTTAGTAGCAATTGCACGGATAGATAAATCGCCAGAGCGGTTAGATACAGTGAACGTACCAGTAATCGCTTTGAATCCAGCACCAGCACTATCAGCAGCACCTAGAGTCAGATTCTTTTCTTGACCGCTTACACCGTAGTTAAGCAAACGTACTTCTTCTGCATCGTTTCCAACAACACCAGATAGAGTAACAGTATCGCCCTGTTTAACTTCTGTCTGAGAGCCTGGGTATGCGCCAAGATTTAGCTGAGTGATTTCAGGACCGCCAATAAGAACATTCAGTGTACATGAAAACTCTGCACCAGTTGAGCTAACAACAGTGATTGTTTGGTCTGTAACTTCGGGGTCTAAAGTCAGTTCTACGAAACCGTAATAAAGACGAGGGTTATTTGGGTCTGCACTAATGTTTTCAATTAAAGCAGCTTGTCCGTTTACAGTAGCTTCAATAGAAGAAGCAGCCATATCAGGTTCAGCCATGAATTGAACACGTACAGTTTCAGTGTTAGTAACAGCATGATCGAGATAGAAGTCAGCAGGGATAGTATTTGGAACGTACTCTTTCAAACCAACAATGCCTTCACCTACAGGCACTATGTCGATAATAAAAATACCACCTGCTGTTCTCAAATCCACATACTGTTTAGGCACAGCGTGTAATGCATCTACTGGATCACCAGAGAGCAAAGCATGCCCAACAACCTTAGGGGAATGGAGTTTCATCAATATACCTCATAGTATGAGAATAATTTAACCAGTTAAATAGGAGTTATTCTAATTAACACCTAACATTAAATTAGTATGTTTGTATATTGACTTATAGATACAAAAAAGCTCACTGAGAAAATCAAAGTGAGCTAGTCTGCTATAATATGAAGTGAGGAACGCGTTTCTTTTTAGCTAGCCTTAATTCTCGGCTTTTGGCAGGTACAATAGCATAGTCATGATCGCTTATAGCTATTTCATCTACTAGTTCAAAGTTCATAGAATGTAGATTACTAAACTGTTTAAAGATATCAAACAATTCACAACCGTGTTCAAACACGAACTTTATTCTAGGCGTTTGGCAATCTGACCTTTTACAAGCAGAGTTACGTAGCTCTACAAACATTTTCTCTAAGTACTCAGACCTTGAACGTCTTATTGCGTCACTAGAGAATACACATATAGTCACAAAGCTCATTCTATTTCCTTAACGCTGGATTTTCGGGTAGAGCAATACCGTAGTACCCTAGTTTCTTTTCAAGTGCAGCAATGTAAAGAAGCAAATCAGTTTCAGGATGAGCAGACAAGGCATCTACGGTAGCTTTGCATTTATTAAGTTCTACCAGCGCAGTAATTAACTCATTATTGCTTGATAGAGCGGCTTGTTTTAGTTCTTCTACAGACATAGTACCGCTCTGAATTGAATCTCCGCGGTCTTCTAAATCTTGTATCTTTTCAGATGTTTCTTCCGAGGATACTTTGGGACGTTTTGACATATAACTACTCATATATCTATAGGTTGACCGTCTAATCTACGAACTTGCTCACCGTAGCATAAATAGTCTCGTTGAAACTGTTCATATTGATTAGAGCTTTTATTAACTTTCAATTCGCTTTCTCGTATATTAGTATTAACTACAGCAGTAGGTAAACATACTTCTAAACCAGTTCCGTCAAAGTGCGTTTCCAAATCCGTTTTTGACTTCAAACTCGATACAGCTAATATCGTATAGTCTTTAGGTTCTTTAGGTAAAGGCGCATTATCAAAACGACTCCATAAGAATTCTTCTATTACAACAAGCTGACCCGCTTCTGGAACAGCACAAAGCTTTGAATAGAAATTTAAACGTGCAGGCTCTATATCAGAATAAAGTTTAGGTCCTAAGTTCAATGCTTCTTTATGGGCTTCAACGTAGGGAACAACAATGCTCACATTCTTTTTAATGTTACGTCTAAGGTACTCTTTGACAAGTGCATTAATTAAAACAGTCTTACCCGATCTTTGACCAAAAACAATTTTCGACACTCTAGGGTTGTGTTGAAAGAATATTTCTTTTATTCGTTCCTGTACAGGGAAAAGCTTCATTGTATTTCCTTTTTACTTTGCTGTACCAACTATTTACAGTATTAGTTTAGATTGACTATACTGCCTTTAGCATTCAAGTTACCACTGGCTTTTAAATCCATAGTAGCAGAAGTACGGTCTTCTATCTTACCGCTAACTTTACGAGAGTAACGCCCTTTAATCTTTTCTTCAACGTTGCCTTCTACTTCCATAGTGTAGTTGCCAGTTACTTTTGTATGGTAGTTACCAGACTCACCACCCAGTAAGCCTTGGAAAGCTACTTGCTTTTGTGGGTTAGCAGACAAAGAACCAAGTACGAAGTCTGGTGCATTCAACAGATAGCCGGGAACATCACCTTTGTTGCTTGTAACTATTTGCTGCAAGTTACCAACAATTGTTTGATTCACATCACCAAGTATAGTTAAGTTAACATCGCCTGGGTTATGTAGAAACACTTCATTGGTCTTCAAATCAATAACGAATGTAGAACCATTCGGAAGAACAGTACCCTGTCTATTAGGATAGTTCTTTTCAAACTCTGGAAGTATGTTCTGAGTATCAATAGGAACAGGGCCGTAGCTTGGATTATTAGCATCGCCTTTATTTCTAAAGTATACAGCTACTTTATTTCCACGTTTAGGAACTCCACGAAAAGAACCAGTACGTTGTTCAACGTCACCACCTCTTAAACCGTTTGGATGCAAGTTAGTTTCTGGAATAGCCCAAGGAAGTTTTTCATCTGGAATACTATCTTGGAACACATCAAGACGAACTCGAATACGACCTAGGTATTCTGGATCGTTATCATCAATCACTACACCAATATACGGCTTGTTTGGGTCTAATCCTTTTCTGTGGATTATCTTACTTAAATCTACTGTAGGTTGCATTGTATGCTCCAACTCATTTGCAACAAAAAAGGGCTACACGTTAATGCAGCCCTTTGTATTTACACTTTTATTTTACTGCTACATCACCAACTACCAATGCAGTTATCAATACTATTAAAGATATGACTACCATAGTGACCCAGTTGTTAGCCCACGAATGCCAATACCCATCTAAGCTAACAGGTCTATTTTGTGGATACGGTTGGTAAGGTATTCCAGCAACAATTGCTAGAACTGCTAAGAACGATATAGCAGAAAGGAATGATTGTATTTCAAAACTAAAGCCTACAAAAACTCCAATAAACATTACCAATAAAGCGCGAATTAATACATCAACTATTGTTAGTCCAATATATAGTGCCATGTTATCTCCTTATGTACCTGTTCCTACAGTAGTTGTAGTAGAGCCAGGTCCGTTCAACGTAGCGTTAGCCGAAGCGCCCTCACCATTTGCACACAACAAGTCATTAACTAGAGACTCTAATTGTTGAAGTCTTCTAGCCAAATCATTTTGAGGTATAAACAACTTAGCAAGAGCTAGTCTATCAAGACAGTTTGTTGGAGGCATTGCTACGTCCGACATTCTATCTTGAATTCTTTCGTTGAGTTGTCTACAAGTAGATTGTACTCTTGGGTTATTCAGGTACTGATCTGGTATGTTGCCTTTACTAGCGAGTTCGTTTACATCAGCTTGGAACTCTTTAGATAATTGGTCGATACGATTGATACGGTTAGCTACCATTCCAATTATATCACCTAGATTCGGACCGAATAAATCAAGTGCAGCCAACTCACTCGGAATGAGTTCGTTACAAAGTTCTTCCATCTTTTGTATAGCAGATTGAAATTCTCTACCAACAGCAGTAAGGTAGTCTTTGGCTTCCCCGTACTTATCTACAATTCTCTGATCTGCAAATGCTCGACCTTCTTCCTCAAAGTCATTGAGCAACTTATCTATTTTCTTTTTCTGATTTTCTACAAACTTGTTAAAGCTATCAGTTGGATTAGCTTGGGACTCAGCAGGTTCTTCATACTCGCCTAGTTCTTTAGCTAGCTGTATTTGCTCTGACTCGTTTGCTGTATCAGTTTTTACTTTTGGATTAACAGTGTTTTCCAACGTAGTCTCATTATGAGGGTCAGTTGGGTCTACCGCTGTATCTACTTTGTTTGTTTGCTTTGGCGATACACTACTCGTATTCTTAGATTCACTTAAAGGCGTTGAACCTGAGTCAGTCACATAGCTTCGATAGAGTGTGTATATCTCGCTGTAGTGGTTGGAACGAATAGCAATGATTTTATTACCGATAATGTACTTACCAGAAAACGATTCGTTTAATGACGGTTCGCCTTGATTCGCTTCTGGATTTACATGCTCATAATCACACACCTGCAACAAATCTAAGTTGTTGAAGTTATCACATATACCTCTAACAGTTTCAGTAAATAACGCCAAGTGACGCATATTCAAATATCGAGCTTTGTAATAATGCTCATGCATGTTAGAGGCTGAAAGCGGTGCAGTACCACTATCAAAGTAGTAACCCGATGTAAGACTAGTTAAGTCGATAGAGTTCTTCAAGTCCTCGTTTAAAGGCAATCCATCACCAAATACTTCTGGTTCTGACTTTTCAAACTTCAACAAGTCACCGCTTAAACTATGCTGTACATGCGTATGCCCATAGTTGGTAAGCTTGTTAAAGAATCCGCTAGTTGTATCAATACTGCTTTCACGCAAAGCGATTCGGTTTTCTTTGCCTGACACATTGGATACGTTAAACATACCAACTTCGGGTTCTCGTTTAAGCTCTTGGAACAAGTCATTTAGAAAGTAAGTGCTATTCCAATCCAAGCAACCTTTCATGCAGGTGGATTTACCAGAGTAAGAGTGTTCCAGTATTTCTTTGATAAACTGAATCTGACTCTTACCTATATTTCTCCAACACATGAAGTCACTAAGATTTAATCCGCCCTCAGGCTGCTTGACCTCTATACTGTATTTCTTCAATATGTCTGTAATAGCGGTAGCACTAGTGCCGTCATAGAACTCACGTTGCGCTTCGAGTATGTACTCAGGTATATCTGGAACTAGTGTAGCTCTACGTAACAAACCTGTATTGATAGTCTCGCTCTTTACTTTGCCAAGCACACGGGTTTTTATTTCCATGCTGTCACCAGTTCTATCTACACCATGAGATAGAACGATATCAACTTTAGTCCCGTCTACTAAGGCATAGTCACCAGTATTGAATATTGCATGAACGTCATTTAGTTCTAGAACAGCTACAGGTATTTCATAACCAATTCCAGAGTACATTGTTAGAGATTTAAAAACATTCGACGAAGGAGGAATCTCTTGATCGTTTACTTTTATCTCTAAGAAAACACCGTTCTTTAATTCAATAGCCATTAGATAGATACCGTTCTGTTTCTGTTCAAGCTTTTAGAAAATGCTAGCACTTGGCTACTATCAGGAATACGCAAAGTATCGCCTGCTCGAATGTTCATGCCGTTAGCTATCCCATTGAATGCTAGAATCAAACCAAACAATTCAACATCGTCATAGTAATCAAATGCAATCAGTTGTGGATTACTCTCTTCGCTGTCTGTAACGGTGTGATCAGTATACTGGGTTATTTGATCTAAGTTTTGATATAGTTTGTTCTTTAAAGGGTCTATACCGAATTTATCAATGTGTACAAATCGCGTTAAGTCTAATGACATTACACACCCCATCTGTCCGTACTGAACCAAGTTTCAATATCTTCTCTTGACACTGGATAGTAAGACTCTATCTGTACATTCATTTCTACACTCATAGGTAAACCTGAACCATGCTCAAACATACCATCGAATGCAGCAGAAACGTTTTTAATAACACATGGAGTCATTTGAAAGAAGTTACCAATAGTGCAAGTGAATATCTTACCAGTAACAAGAGAACTAGCATCACCTGCTTGTCCTTCTTTTGTATTCTTTCTGTATTGAGAAATAGCTTCTGCAACTGGACTCGGACCGGGAATAAGCATACGTCCAAGCTTATCAGTTTCAGGAGTCACCAGCCTAAGCATAGCAGCTAAAGGAGTAAGTACATCTTCCTTTGAGCTTTTCCAGTTAACTAAATCGAATGGAATAGAAAGTGAAAGATAGCTAGGACCTGACCATGTTTGCGGCGATAAGTATTTAAACTTCTGCTTACCACCAAGAACACGACGAGTAACACTATCTACTGCTTGTGAAATACCAGCAGCCGCAGGTAGTGCTTCTGCAAGACCGTCGATCGGGTCCCAGTTATTAGCTAAGTCTATATTAAAGTCTTGCGGAACTTTGCCTTCGAATACGTCTTTACCATCACTGCTAATGATAGTACTTTTGTACATACCATCTACATCAACTAGTGCAGTATCATCACCAGTAAGTGCAGGTCCGCTTGAAGGTCTTCTAGATTCTGGTAATAGATAATTCATTACAAATACCCTAATGAAATAAGATTAAATGTACCATCGTCAACAAGTATAGGAACATTGTTTAATGACGGAACATCACGATAAGGCCCGTAACCTTGATTAGTTGGAGACTTAGCTTTACGTGCAGTAGCTTGAACTGACTTAGGCTTAGACTTTTCTTCTGCTTTAGGTTGTTCGACCGTTACATTAACATCTGGAAGTCTGGTCTGTGTATTCTCCATATTGCCAACATCTTTTTCTGGCAACACGCTACTAACCATTGGACTACTGCTTTTGATATCAGGTTCAATAGAGTCTTGATACGTGTTTTCAAAACCCTCAATGATATCGTTCTGCATATCAATCTGCTTGAAAGAAGTAACAGGCTGACCTGTAGACAAATCATATTCTCTACCACTTGGCTCAGGAGAGAAGCCGTATTTCTTTCTAACTACTTTCTCTGCATCAGTCAACGATATAGACCCACCAGAGTTTTTATGCATAGCAATTATTTCATCTTCTACAGCATAGTAATCAGAAATATAAATACGGTTACGTCTTTCCTCTTGCTCTCGCTTCAAAGACTCAATGTTCTTAGAGCGTTGGGCAAAGTGGGCATCTTCCATAGAACGAATAGTTTGCGTAATTTCTGGAACATCTATAGCATCAGGTATTTCAACATCTAATGTTCTTGATAACACTTCACCGTTCCGTATTTGGGCACTACCATCCACAATGTTTCCAGCATCGTCCATAAGGTCAGCTTGTTTTGCAGCATCGTTAATAGACTTTTCTATTTCAGCAAATTCTCTATCTTGGAATGAAGTGTCAGGAGAAGTAGGCTTAACATCAGATAGAGCATCACTTGAAAACCAATCAGAAACTAAACCTTCTACAGCTTCTTCTCCGTAAACAGCACCAAGTAATCCACCAGCAATGCCACCAATAGCTGTACCGAACCCAGGTATGACACTTCCTAGAGAAGCACCAAGAGCAGCACCCGCAGCACCGCCAGCTAAAGAACCACCAGCACCAGCGTATTGAATGTTCTTCTCTTCGTCTGTTAGTGTATCATCACTAGCTGTACCGTAAATATCAGCACCAGCATATAACAAACTTAGACCGGGAATTCTACCAAGACCTTTTCTTACTTTAGACCACTTACTCTCTTTAGGAAAGTCAGCATCAGCAGGTAAAGCAGGTGTATTGATTGCAGGTGGCTTATTAGTTGGAACTACACGATCTCTAACTTGTGTGAATCTATCAGTAGCGAACTGACGAGCATTTGGATTGAGCGCTAACGCACCCGCAGCAGCGGCAGTACCATAAGCAGCGTAGTTTGATTCATCAGTCTCAGGCATAGCTAATTCTATATCGGGAGACTCTGAAACATTCTCTAACGTAGGTTGTTCGTCTTCATCATCAGATAGGAATGGAAGTAAAGATAAGCCAGTTAGAAGCATACCTACTTTACCACCCATAGCACCGCGTAACTTACTAAAGATTCCTTTCTTAGCTGGACTGTCTGGACTTGCTGGACTAGGTTTCTGTGTTGGAGCTTCATCACCTATAGGTCTAGCGTTCTGTCTTCCTTGCAAATACTTACGTGTACCAATTGTTCCAGCAACACCTGCTGCACCTAACGCTGCTAATCCAGTACCAGAGTCCATTACGCTTTGAACTGCTTGTGCGTTTTCTTCGCCGAGAATATTCTCTACGATACCACCAGTAGCTTCGCGTAACATCTTAAAGCCAGGCACTAGGTCTAGCATAGAAGAAAAGATTTCTCTAATGAACGTTCCTACTTCTCGAATCATGTTACCAAACATGCCCGGCAAGCTATCAAACATTTCACCAATCTTGTCATACATTATAGAACCGAGATTGTCCCAGTTATCTGTAATGTAGCTAAATCCATCTGATACCATTTGAATTAAATCGATGCCGAAGAACTGTCTTAGTACATCACTGACTAGCAAGAAGCCTGCACCAACTACTGTAACGATACGCAAAGCTTTGCCTAGTATTCCAAGTATACCACGCGCTTTACCGCCCTCACCAAATCCACCAAGAAGACCGCCAAGTCCACCCATACCAAACGGCATCTGAAAGAACGGATTACGTTGCTTCTCTTCTTGTGGTAAATCTTTAGTGTCTGGATTGTTTACGTTCTCGCCAGCCGCTTTCTGGTCTAAATCGAAATCCCGTTCTTTGGTATACTCCAAGCTTTCTTTTTCTGTGTCTCTAACATCAGTAAGTAACTTAGAACTTTCTATCATCACATCTAGTTGACGTTTAGATTGGGACTCTACGGTATCTGTTAATCCATCAAGCTTGGTTTCAGTAACAGACGCAAGCTTCTCAACCGTTTCTTGTAGCTCTGCGTTATTTTCTACGTAATCAACAATCTCACGGGACTCTACTGAATCGTCATAGTCTATAGACATTGATTTAGGTTCATCAACAAAAGTTCGTAAAACTTCTGCAATCTTTTCAGGAAAGCCTGCTAAGTCGGTTCGTGCATTGCTATCATGAATACTGATAGACTCAGGACTCATAACATTAACAAAGTCTGGATAGACCGTATACCCCTCTCCATCTGCTGAACCATTATGTTCCAGACCTGGAGGCATGATAACAGGGCCGCGTTGTCTTTTCTTTGGTGCTGCTTTGCTTGCTAGCTTATCAGCAAAATCAGTAAGGAGTTCGTGTCTATCTGCCATTTTTATTAACCAGTGAGTTACCTAAAGCGCCTCTCTGTGCTTGACGTTTCTTTTCAGCTTCTTCTTGCTTCTGCTTATCTTTGACTAATCGACTATGCCAATAGAACAGCTTCATGCTAGGAGTATCTTCATCAAGTACAGCGCCCGGAAAGTTACCAAACAAATTGTATTGCAAGTCCATAACTTTGTCGCCGGGAAGACTAGGTAAAATGCTAAACAAATCAGGGTCTTTAACGATATCGTACTCATGATCACATGAACCACATTTAAGCTTGTAGTTTATACGAGTACCATAAGGCAATGCTTTGAACTTATCAATGTTGGCACATGTTTCGAATATGTCACCGTCCATCAACTCAAAGATTTCCAATGCATCGTTTAAAGGACTATCAATCCACATCAAGTAAGGAACTAAGTGTTCCAAACTTTCGTCTTCTAATAATTCTTCGGCATCTAAGAGGTCTTGAACAATAGGGAATTTGTAGCCTTTGGGAAGTTTGAAGTTTGTGGGAATAACTTCAACAGAAGAACGTACCATATAGACTATTTCGGTATTCAAACGTGAACACGTTGACCGTTCATAACCCATACGATGTAGTGAAGCAGAATTAAGTGTATCAAGTTTTCCAGACTTGTCTATTCGTTTCGGGAAACCCTCTACGTGAACAACTGGATTGACACACCGCCATTCTACGGTGATAGAATTGTCAGGAAAGCTTTTCTGCTTCAACCAGAATAACAGATATTTAAAATCAATTACTCTTAGCGTTTTAACATCAACGCTTATGTGCGTTTGAATTAAATCAACTAGAGTATGAATACTGCGGTGTCTGACGGCATTATCCAGAACACCTAAATCTCCAATCGTAAGAGGTCTAAGCTTAATAGACTTGAAAGGATAAACAGAATAGTCGGAAATAATGCCGCCAACGTCTAACCAACTCATGCAGTCCTAAAGAAGCTTTTAGCAGAAAGTTGAATGCGCTGTCTAACTTTAGTCTTACACTTAGTACACTCGCCTACTATTGTATCACTAGGTCCGTGAGCTAATTGCTCATTGAGTACAGCAGCTTTGTCAAATAGAACAATGTCCTGACTTCCTTGCTCTTTCAACCATTCAAGCTTTTGCATTAACGTGTTGCCCGGTTTAATCCACTGCAACGCTGGAAGTAACTGAGTCATTGTACCGTCTTTACTTAGTCTATCGTACTCTGCAAGAAGACTAGCATTAGGTAATGTAAACTCTTCTTCCAAGTCTTCTAGCTTGAAGCCCTCTGGAAGCCTAGCAATATCGAATGATTCAAAAGGAAACACTTGATAGTTAGAAGTATTGCAAACGTGAGGAACTAATTTACCGTCACGATTATTTGGGTCTTCTGCGGCGCTACGTGCTTGTGGAGCAGTTAAGAATTCACCATCTAAAGTGTAATGGTAACCGTCACACGTCCAGTTAAGCGATATAGGACTACTGAATGAAGTACGTAATGCAAGCAGTATATAATAAAAATCCCCAATAGTAAGATACTTTAGGGGTATATTGATTACACTGCGCACGGCTTCGATTAAATGGTTAGCATTATCTTTACTGACTGCCATTGATAGCTGACCTAGTTCAGACAACGAAAACTTTCTAATCTCTAATGTTGGATATTTGGCTGGGTCGATAAGTAACCCACGCGATGGGAGGTCTTTAAGATTAACGTTCATATTTTCCTACAGTCGTGTTGGTATAAAAGAATCACACGCCATATTTACATTTAATCGAACCCTGTCTCCACCTGTATAGTTAAGACTAAGATTCTGTATTCCCATAGGCCAAACGTTTCTAATAAGCGCTTGGTAAATAGGTATGTTTTTATTATTGAGTAAATAGACTTTTAGATCTTTCTTAAAGAATGTAGCTGGATAGAAACCACCTGAATAAGGGTTTTGTACTATGCTTTGCCAACCAAGAAAGTAATCTAGTGTTCTAGCTTTTTGGTCTTCGTAAACTGTAATATCGAATGCTTGAATTTGGCTAGCGCCTGGAAACATGATATTGGTAGCAGCTATTGTAAACTGCTTTTCAGAAATCTGAGGAAAAGGTAAGCTAACCTCTTCACAATACGCTACGGGTAATGTTTCTTTTCCCTCTATTGTTGGGAAAGAGTCGATTATCCATTTGTATTCTAGAAGAGGTCCGCGATCACCCTCTGTGCCCCTCATGACTTCATCTAATGTAATCTGTCTTACACTTGCCATAAGAGCCTCAAAGTTAAATGTCTACAACTACTATCAGATGCTTAACTTCACCGTCCATTCGAACTGTACCAAGTTCTACATCAATGCCCGGTATCTGTTTTTCAATCTCACGTTCAAGCTCAGTAGCCCAAGAACCAAACTGACCTACTCGAAGACCGTGTTTACGTCTGTAAGAACGTAGTGTTGAAATTGCATCATAGAAATAATAAACTTCGCCCGGCAACATTTCACGCGCACGAATAAACTCAATCTTCTTCATACCATTGATACGAACATTTTTAAGTTTACGTGTGAGGTCCGTGTCTTCGCGTGGATGATTAAGCATTGTAACAGATACAGGAGTAGCACCAGCACCTTTACTAGGATTAAGAGAGTTATCTTTATCCATTCCAGCAGGAGCGCCTCGTAAGCTGTCTTTAATAGACTTACCATCTACTTTACCACGATGCGATTTAGACCGTTTAAGAATGTTCATTGCTTCACGTTCAGTAAGCTTGAACTTTGTATCGAGCGAGAATTCTTCTATCAGATAGTAATTGCCTCGTGGTGCAGGTGTTAGTCCATAAACATCACCACTAGCTAGCTCTAAATCATATTTTGGATTGTGGTCTAGAAACTTAGCAGGGCGTTTACCCATGAACTTATACCAAGCGCACTTTTTAACGTCAATTGGTTTAGCTGATAGACTAATAAGCATATTAATTTCTTCTTGTCTTAGGCTTCGGAATCTTTTGAAGCATTGCTTTCTTGCGCTTGTAGTCCATATAAAGTTTACGAACTTCAATACGTGCTTCTGACTTTTCTTGTGACGATGCTCGGTTTCTGCCGACACCACGAATCACATCTAAGCGACGAATAATCTGTGAACGTAGGTTACGAACTTCACGAGTCATCTTACTGTGACGATCTTGCTTCTGCATACGTTTGCGACGAGGACCTCTGCGTCTTGGAGCGCGAAACACGGCACGACGACGGTCAGTAATATTAACTCCTAAGTCAGAGTAATCTACTGAATCAGACTCAACCTCATTTGCTGGAACTAAATCACCAGCTAACATTACTAGCTTCATTGTTGTTCTCCAATAGGTGACACCGTCCTTGGCATCAATTCAGTTTACGCTACTTTGTCGTAGTCGTCGAATGAAAACTCTGCATCGTACTGTAGTGCGTTAGAGCCAGTGCCTTCGAAAGCAAGCTCTGGTGCAGTCTTAGGCCATACGCCTTTGATACGATACTCAGCAGCAGTTGAACCGTCCTGCTTGAAGATACGTAGAGTAGCATTAACTGCATACTCGTCTTTAAATCCACCAAGCTGTGTTTTGTGGTTACGACAGAAGTTAACCCACTCTTCAAGGACTGTATAAACAGAAAGTTCAGAGTTCTCAACAAAACCAACGTTCATACTTCCAGTAACCGTGTTCTGACCTGCGTGGCGAACAGTGTGACCGAATACTTGAACAAGAACTTCTGCAATAGTAAGTCCAGGCTTGTTAACAGAGCGGCATTGCATACGGAAAGCTTCTGTAGCATCAGTGATTTCAGAAGGCAATGAGTCGAATACAAGTTCGTAGTTATCTGACAATAACGGATCGCCAATGCTAATCGCGTTATCTAGTGTAGGCTTTGGCATAACAAAAATCCTATTAAGTGTTAGAGATAAATTCAACAGCAGCTTGTAGTTGACCTGTCTTAGGCACTACAGCATTTAAGTGAATACGCTTAGTGTATCTAGTAGGATCTAAGTACACATCGATAATCACATCCCCGTTTGCAATCGTATCGTTAGTGTTGTTACGACGATCACAAATAACTTCGTACCAGTATACACCACGACCGCGACGAACAGGTTCAAGTAACGCTTCAAGTGTTCCACGTTGCTTATCGAATAGTAGTTCATCGATAGGCTGGAATACAGCGTAGTTGTTATTGATTTTAACCGCAGCTTGAAGCATAGCAAGCATACGAACAATACCAACATCTTGTAGCGCACTTTTAACAGTGTACAAGGTATCAGCACCCCACACTAAAGTTCCTTGACCGGAAATACTACGAATAATATTAATCTGGTTTTCAACTAGTGCGTTACGATGGCCTTGCTTGTAGTCTTGTGCGAGTCCAAGAATACCATTAAGATATCCATTCTGAATACCAGCAGGGGCAAACCAAGGCGCTTCGTTTTCGTCAGTACGAGCATATACAGCAGCAACATGACCGCTTGGTGGAATCTGAACATCAACACCATTCTCAGTATCACGAACAATCAAGTCAGGTCCGTAAAGAGCCGAAGTGTAATCGTTAATATTAAGAATGTTACGACGGTAATCAATAGCCGCTTGTGTTTCTTGAACGTTACTAGGTAAATCTAGTACAGCGATACAATCTTGACGTACACCAGCAATAGTGTTCATCTTGATTTGAATTGCAGGGTCTGAGTATCCAGCGTTAATCAAAATGTTTACGTCAATCTCTTCTGGGTCAATGAACTTGTCCCATGCTTGGATGATATCACCAGTAGTAATAGCATCACCGTTAGTTCCACCTACTAACTGACCGTTAAGCTCGTTGTTAACGTCATCACGAATACCACCACCAATAGCATTGATTAGTTGTGGTTTGTTAGTGTTAGCAAATTCTGCGTGTTGCTTATTGAAGCGAATGCGAATACGGCTTGAACCCGCATTGACAATATCTTCAATAAACATCTGCTTTCCACCAGCATCGGTCTTACGGAAACAAGTACCAAGATACTCTTCCGATGCAACCGTGTTTGTGCCCTCATAAACTCTGAGGAAAAAGCTATCGCCTGAGGAATCAGCAGTGTTAGGAAAGAACTCAATCCAAAGATCGTTATTCCATTCGCCTTCATCACGACCGTACACTAACATGATATCTTGTGCTGTCAATGTAACATCTGTAGGTTTAGTGAATCCAGCAGACGGGTGACGAGTAGCAGAGTAATTGTTATCAGTGAAAACAACTACACCACCGTACTTAGCGTTACGAGCTACGCGCAAGAAGTACAAACGGTTAGCTTCTGAAAGGAAACCTTCTGCACAATAATGAGCGACACCGAAACGTGGGTCTTTCTTTCCGAATACGTTACGGAAATCTTCATTGTCAGTTGACAGTGTTGGTACACCAATAGGACCTTTCTTAGACGCACCAACCATAGCACCAATAGAAGTAGCTTCGGCTGTAATACGTTGAGAACGGTCGTTGATTTGGGTGTACACACCTGCTGACGTACTATTAGTAGCAAGCATTTATTTACTCCTATTTAACTCTAAGTCAATAGTGTTAAATTACAAATCAAGCGTAGGAAATCTTGATGGTTTGTTCTATGTCAGTACGAATAGTCAATCGACCGTTGTACGAACCCGGAAAGCAGAACATTCGTTTCACATTAAACGTGATAGAGTTCATTAAAGAACTATCACCGAAGTCTACTTTAAATGCGTGGGGAGCTTCAATTAAACAGAAGTGCTTTTGTTCATACTCTGGTATTAAATGAAACTGCGTGGGAGTTACCAAGACAGACTGCGATATAAAGGCATCGCTGTGTGGAACTAATGCGCTAGTACTCTGATTAGCCAGAACAGCCCGCGAATAGTGGGTTGCTTTAGTTACAGCAAAGTCAAACACAAACGTAGAACCAATGCCCTTAGTCTTAGTCAGTCGAGAGTTAATCTTCATCGGTATGTTGGTCGTCATCATCCAACTCCATTCTGTAGGTTATCTCACCTTCGTTGTTAAGTTTAGCAACATCTTTGTGAGTACCTATTTTACCGTCTACACGAAAAGGAAGTTCTACACTAAATGTGCCTGGACTGTTTTCATCTTCAAGGACAGCTTCTGGAAAAGTAGCAGACAAACTTTCAGCATAGATTCTCGTAACAAAAGGAATACCTTTCCCTATGGGTAAATTAACTTTTACGTTAAGAGATTCAGTACCTACCATAATTAGATAGCGTTCAATCAACGATAAAGCATCTTGAATGTTGTTAGTCGAATACTTTAACTGACAATCCAACGTAGCTTTAAAGAAGTAACCCATAGAGTAGGACGTATTCGAAGTTCCACCAGCATAAGCAGAACCATGTCTACGTAATAGCTTTACGTTACCGTACTCTTTAGACATTTCAATAGATGAAACTTTCCAATACTGATAAGGGTACTTAGTGCCGTCTATATTTCTATCGTTACGAACAGCGCCTTTATAGTCATCGTCAGTTACTAAAGGAAATACATCAAATTTAAAACGTTTGATGAATGCCGTCTTTACCGCCTGCATAGTTGCATACAGTGGGGCATTTGTTTGCTTAGCTGAGCCAAGTAAATCATTGTATCTAGACATTAGCGACCTTGAAACAAAAAAACCCCATGCAAAAGCCAGAAGTTCCAGCAATTGACACAGGGCTTTATTTTATTTTCGTGTTTTGAAACTAACACGTAATGGAGACTTGATAGCCGAAGAAGCCGTAACTTCTATTTCTTCATCTTCATCAAATGATTGAGAGCGATAATCATCAAAACTTTCTACATCATCACGCATACTTTTACGACGGTTAGCAACGTGCATAGAAGAGAGAGCCTCTTCAATAGAGCTGCTAATAGAATCAAGAGTACTATCAGTGTTAGCCAAGCTTTCAGCAAGAACAGGTCCTGTGTAACTGCCTTCCACTAATGAGTCGATAAACGCATTAGAGTCGCTTGATGCCATTGCTAACGTAAACAGTTTTGCAAAATTGGAGAAGTCTTTTTGATTGAACGCAATACAAGATAAAGCAACCAAGTCTTTCGCACTATTATCTTTCATGCTGTATCTCCGCAGAAAAGGTGGTGGCAGCGTTAACTACCACCGAGTTAAACTAGAAGCTTATACTCGTTGACCTTTTGCTACAGAGCGAACGTTTGCAAGCACGAATGAGAACGTTTCAGCGATTAACCAACCTTTGTCAGTTGCGCCTTGGTTCGCACCATCAGTCGGAGTAGAGCGTACACCGCGAGTAGTGTAAACACCGTGGTTTTCAGGAGAAGATACAACGTAGATTTCGCCTTTATCAAGAACACGTTGGTTCTGAGCGCGGAAACCGTCAGTCATAAGTTCTAGTCCAACTAGTGTACCGATTTTACCGTTAACAACTAGGTCGAACTTGCTTACTGGATCAAGGAATGAACTGAACTCAGGGTTACCGATAATGTCTTTCCAGAAGTCATTAGAGATAATCGCTTTGTTAGCAGACAAGTTCCAGTCAGTAACCTGTTCTTGCATTGACGCAAGCATCTTAGGCGTTAGTTCACCAGAGATATAAGTAAGATCGTTTGCACGACCTACAGTGCGGTCAGCAGCGCGTTTCCAGATACGGTCTTCACCAGTCATGATAGCTTCCATCGCTTGATCGCGAATGTCGCGAAGCAGGTCGCCAGATGATTGGTCAAGTTCCATTTGAGATACGCGAACGTTTGACTTAACTTCGTATTCAGATGGACGGAACTGACGATCACGAATCAGTTGGTAACCCATTTGAGTTGGTGAAGTTGAGATAACCGCTTGCACTTCGTGGCGTGGCATATAAACGTTAGGGAATTCACCTTGACGTAGAGTTTTACCAACCGCTAAGTTACGCATAAAGCCAGCGCGTGAAGCTTGCTCAGAAATTTCGTCAGCTACGGCAGCACCTAGTGCAGCCCAGTCTTCAGGAGACGCGTTAGCTTGTGCAACTAGCTCAGCTTCTTGACGAGAGATTTCTTCTGATGGAACATGTTCTTGCTTGATTTCGCCAGAAGCCGACATGCTCATGATTGTGCTGATAGCTTCTAGTAGCTCGCCTTTATCGTGCGCGTTGATATCGCCGTTAGAAGAAAGAGCAGACAGACCGGAACCCGGCAGTTTCAAAGCTTCGATAGGATCGCCGTTCGCCAGTACATGACGGAAGTTACGTGCGTTAGATTTGTTCATGGTTTAATTACTCCAGATTCGTTTCACAATTACTGCAAAGATTAAATAACTGATTCCAGTACTAGGAAAGCAGAAGAACTGGTTGGTGCTTCTGACACAACCCAGTTGGTTAATACGGTTCCGTCACCGCCAACAGTAAGATTACCATCAGCGCCAAGGCTTGGGTGAACTGCGCTAGCCCAATCAACAGTTACGTCGAAGTTTGAGATAGTAAGCTTAGTTGCAGTAATAACGCGACCAACGATACCCATTTCAGCAGAAGGGTTACCGCCGATAGGACCTTCACCATGAATCAAACGAGATTCAGCAACAGTAGGCTCGTAAGTAGATTGTACTTTAACTGCTTTGTTTTTGTCTGCATCATTGAAGTGAAGAGTATCACCGTCAATAGCAACTTCGCCTGGGTTAGAAGGTGCAGAAGAGCCAACAGAAACTTTAGATGAATCAACAGCAGTACCGTCTAAGAAGATAGCGAAGTTGCTTTGATCAAGTTTTTGTCCAGCAACGAATTTACCTTGGTCAGATACTGTGCCTTCAGTGATGAAAGGAAGCATACCCGGTGGCATTGCGCGGCTGATTGAGAAACCAGCGAAGACTTCTGAATCATCAGCACCAGTAGAAAGACCAAGCATAGTCTTACCATCGTGCTTTTTGAATACAAGAGCCATACCTTCATCGACAATCGGTTCGCCTGGAACGTAGTCGCCTTCGGAAGTTTTTACGAACAAAGTATTTGCGTAATTAATCATTTGGAAATTCTCCGATTACAGATTTGATATCTTAGCGTGGCAGATTTTTCAGCAGGCCAGCCGCGCGATTTTTGAAATCACCTGAAACTACGCTAGACTGTGAAGTCATTGAGCTAGATTCAGATTGTGGTTTACTCGCTACAGTGCGTGGCTGCAAGCGATTTTCGAAAGTGCTTGAAGTAGAAGCAGCGCCGTCTTTACGAGCGTAAGAAGCAGAAGCTACCATACGAGAAATTTCGTTTTGGGTTTCCGCAGGCTTCTTAACAAGTTCAACAGCTTGTTCTACTAGCATACTGTTAAGGCTATCAGCGTTAGCTTCAAACACGTTGTCAACTAATTGACGAGCGTTTTCCACACCAGATGCCTTAAGAGTGTTTGCTAAGCTATCAATGATTGGGTTTGATTTACCGTTGAATACACCACGGTTAATACCCATCATAGCTGTAGCCAGAGCAGCAGTGAAACGTTCAACTACTTTAGCGTCACGTTCTTCCTGTGCAGAAGCATAAGCTTCAACTTTAGCTTGGGCGTCTGCGGCAACTGAACGTTCAACTACGGTTTGCATAGTATGTTCGTCAAATGCGATAGACTCAAAGCCAAATTCGCGTAGACCTTCCGTTACACCGTTAGAAGCGATAGACTTCATAACAGCAGAAGCGAAGCTTTGTGAGCGGAAGATTTCTTTAACTGTACCTTCAACGTTAGACTCTGATGCAACAGCAATAGGCGTAGCGCTATGCATTGCAATCCAACGGTTTTCGCCAGCAACAGTTGCAGCATTAACTAGAGCAATCTTGTCTGCTTCCAGACCGTTTTCGCTTGCGTATGCTACAGCTTCCATAACGTCTAAAGAAACCGTTACTTCGGCAACAGATGAATCAGATTCAACGTCTTCTTCTTCACCATCAAGACCGTCTACGTCATCCGAATCTTCTTCATCTTCGTCGTCTTCGTAAATGTCTTCTTCGTCGTCGCCTTCATCTTCGTCTTCAAGATCTTCGTCTTCAACGTCGTCGCCTTCGTCGTCAGAGCTTGATACAATAGTAAGGTCGTCTAGGTCATCGTCATCTTCGTCTTCGTCGTCAAAGAGGTCGTCTTCTAGATCGGCTTCGATTTCGTCTAACTCAGAATCTTCATCATCGAAGATTTCATCGTCTTCCATCATTCCGGCGTCCATTTCAAGTACAGACTGTTCCAGTTCTTGAATATCTTCTGGGTCAACAACCGCAGACGAACAAGACGGACAAACTGTAATGTCTTCACTTGAAGCAATAATGTGCATACCGCATTCGTCAGAATCAACGCACTGGAAGTAGTGAGCTTCGTTGCCGTACTTACTAGACAATGATTTTAGGACTGAGCTATCAGATTCAATGTCTTGTGCAGTTACGTCTTCGCCGTAGAATGGGCTGAACTTCACGTTATCGCTACTGTTAGAAATAAATGATACATTAGTACCATCAACGTATGATAAAGAAGGTTCGTGACCTTGAGCAATTGCGATAAAGTCTTGCTGCGCTTCTTCCATAGAAGAGGCTACAACAACAATACCTTGGCTGCCGCTAAGCTCACTGTAGTCGCTTGATTCAGATTCGAACTCTTCTTCAACGTCTGCTTCAAAATCAACATGAGCGTTACAAGAAGGGCAATTAGAAACTGATTCACAAGAGTCCGCAATGATATGCGTAGAGCATTCGCTACACATAGCGTATTCTACAACTACCTTATCGTCGGGGTCAGCACTGGAAGTTACTTCGAGATCAGTATCCACTACATGCATAGTTTCACCACCGTCGCGAAGTGGATTCAAGAAAGTATTTCCTGAGCCTGCGACAGTAGCTAGTGCGAAAGAGTTATCACTAGAAGCGAGTACTTCTAAGCTTTCTCCAAGCGCAACCTTGGCATAGTTACGGATAGCTTCATCCCGAGAACTAGCAGTAACAACAATACCAGCGAAAGAAGGTTGCTGGGTTTTCTGTTTTACTGTCATTTCAAATTCTCCTAGGAGTCGTTAATGATACAAAGATGCAATCTTACGCATAAGAGCGAAATACAACTGCTCTTTGCATAGTATAAAATTAAGTGAAAACAAGAATTATAGGTGAGGTTTTGAGGTGTTATTTTCAGATATTTTTGAGTATATTTTTAGAGGAAAATAGAGGAATTTTAGACATAAAAAAGCCCCGAATTAACGAGGCTTTCTAGAGTAGTGTTAGTTAAATTAATCCAGCTTTCTTAGCATAGAAAGAAAGAGCATCTGTGTCGCTAACGCCACTCTCTTTTGACATACCAAAAGTATTTTTAAGAATACCATAAAGAACGTGAGGCTCTTCGCCCGAATGCTCAGCAAATATTGATTTTATTTGCTGCTTATCCATGCTAGGTTTATCCATTTTAAAATTGAACATACCGTACGTTTCTTCTTCGGTTTTCCCTTTAGCTTTTCGCTTAGCTTTCAATCCAAGAGCGTTTGCAGACTCTTTTGCTTTCGCATTTAGTTGTCTGGTTTCTTTTGGTGTAAGCTTCTTGCCGCTATCCCATATACTATCCGAATCAGATTCATCGGAAGATTCATCGTGAAAGAAAATAGCAGCTTTAGAACCATTTCTATCGAATACGTTTATATGAATACGTCCCGCGTCTGGTAAAACGCCTTCATACGTAGTACCCGCTACACCGTCCATACGCTTAGATTTTAGATTCGATCCTATCTTAGTTAAAAGTTTTGAAAGTGCATTTTTAGTTACGTGTGTACTATAACCTTTATTGCCTTGAACATCATGCCGTTTTAAAGGGGATCCTTTAATCTTATGTTCTTTCAAAAAACTATTAGCTCTTTCGTCAGAGGACTCAGATGAAGAACTACCTCCGCTATTGTTTTCTTCAACATCAGAGAGTGCGTCTTCTACCGTAGATTTATCTTTGAAGACAAGATTCAGGAACTTTTTAATAGAGGCTTTATCTCCATACGTGTTCATCTTCTCTTCGTTGAAATCTGGATCACGACCTGCGAACTCTAACTTAACACCTGCTTGATTTGCCATATCTAACAAATCTTCGGCATCGGTTCCGTAGTCATCTTCCATGTGAGTAAGTTTGCCGTTTTCGACCGTAGCGTCTAACAAAGTTTCATACTTATGTGACGCGTTCTTCATGTCTGCTTTTGAGGCATACGCTTTATCAAGAGTTTTCTTGTCGTGCGCTTTCTTCAAAGTAGATGTATCTAAGTCATCAGAAAGAACTTCTTTAAAGAACTTTTTAAGGTCTTCAGGTTCACCGTGTAACTCTACATCCGCAGCACCCGCACCAGGTCCAGACTCTTCAATAACGTTCAAGCCTATGTTGTGCTTTTGCATTCCTTGTAATAGTTCTTTAGTATCACCATCACGCGTGTCAAGTTTGCCGTTGTCTTTAAAAGTTAACATAAGGTCCGAAGCTATTTTACTTGGACCTCTTTTCTGCATTACTTGTGCAGCAGTTAAAGACTTCGGCTTACTTACTTTTTTGCAGCAGTTTCCTTCTTAGCTGGTGCAGCTTTAGTCGCTGGTGCAGGTACGTCTTCAGGCTTCTTGTACTTAAAGCCTAAGTCTTTGATTTTATCCATCAGAGCTTTTTGCTCTTTCAAGATTTTATCTTTAGCCGCAGGAGTCTTAGCATTTGCCAAACGTGCTGTACGAGTAGCTAACTGTTTGAATAACGGATTAGCTTTCTTCATTACTTCTGGATCTTTCAGAAGTTTAGCGTTACCGCCGCGCGGTGCTTTAGCTGGGGCTTTAGCAGGAGTCTTCGCTGTAGGTTTCTTACCACCTTTCTCACGAGCAGTAGCGTCTTTGATTGCGTTTTCCATTTTCTCAACGTACTCAGGGCGCAACTTACGATTCATCGCTTTAGCTTTCATCTTGAAGAACTTGAATTCTTCTTTTAGATCTTCACTACCACGTTTATGAGCGTTAGCGCCTGGGCGACGGAAGTTACTTGGAGTCTTTGGTACACCCGGAGAATTAGGACCTAGCTTCTTACCAGCAGGAGCTTTAGCAGGGGTCTTGTTACCAGTTTGCTTTGGATCTTTGTTAGCGTTCTTGTCGCCGCCAGTAATTACACTAAAGATACGACGAGCAGACATACGAGGACCGAGATACTGACGAGTAAGACGGCCGCCGTTAGCAGGCTGCTTAAATACATGCCAACCCGGTGCAATCATGTTTGGTGCGCGTTTCTTACGACCCATCTGAACACCAGCACCTTGACCGCCAGCACCTTTCTTAGGTTGAGCAGAAACCATTTCAAGAGTACCCATATCAATAATGGTATCTTCCATTGCTTCTGCTTCAATAGAAAGATCCATTTCGTCTTCATGGTAATCTTCTGTGCCGTAGAACGGTGTTGAAGAAATAGATTCCATATCGCGCAATGCAAAAATCTTTTGCTTCATTGAAGGCATGTACTTAACTTCTTTTGCAACGCGAAGTAGCACAATAGTTTCTTTCTTGGTTTTAAGAACGTAACGCCCAGGCTGCTTGTGTACAATACGTGGAGCAGGACGAATTTGCTTTAAAGCGTCTTGTAAAGTCTTTGGAACTTCAACTGCCTTTTTAGCAGGTTTTTTACCACCAGCGCGAGGTGCGCTTAGAGATTCAAACGTAATATTAATAGACATAAGTGATTCCTTGTTGTTTCACTCTTTAAAATTAGAACAAACAGCTATTTAACCAATTTGAGAATGTCGTTTCGAACTTGGTCTACAACTAAAGAGTTTTCTTCAACCTCTTTAGTTACAGATGTAACATTTGATAACTTACCACGGCGCATAGGAGTAGTGGTACTTACTACTAAAGTGTGTCCATACAATTCATGCGTAGAGTCAGTTACTTTTACTTTCTGACCTTTCTTAAACCCACCCTTTGGACGAGAGAATCTAGGTCTTTCTGAACTAACACTTATATTAATGTTCATAGTGTTTCCTAAATAGTTTCGTACAGACGTTTGAGACCGTTCATCTTGCCGGGATAGCCTTTACGTTGTAGCAAGTTAAAGAAGTCTACAGGTTTCATTTCATGCAATGGGTTGCTATCTCTAGCAGTACCGCGCGGGTGAATGTAGTCTTTCACAAAATCATCAAATTCGATTTCGTATTCTACACTGTCTTCAACAAACTCTAAGAACTGTGCCCAAAGTTTATCTTCATCAGGAGTATTTAGGTCTACAAGCTCGAATGATTTTACATCACGTTCTGGTAGCTCTTTTGGATAAGCTAAAATACCGTGTCTGTAGTTGCGCGAATCACGAATACCAGCAAAGCGCTTATCTTTAGCCGCAGTCTCTGCATCGATAAACTCTACTGGTTGTGGATTAGTAGGCTGCGCACCTATTGAATACGGACGGAACTTCAATCCATAGTAAAATTTCTTTGGTGCGCTCACCGATATAAGAATGTTCATTATACGTCTTTGCCTTCTTCTGCAAGCTTAACCATCTTCTCAATAGTTACAGGCATACGTGTTTCCAGTTTGCTGTAATAGTCTTTCAAGATAAGAGGGTCAATGTAGTTAGCAATAGCTGTAGCTACTGTAAGTTTACCATTAGCAAAGTGACCAAGGTCTTTAGCTACTTTAAGAAGCGCCTTCTTCAACCACTCGTTAACCTGCTTAGCATCAGGCTTACGTTGTCTTTCGTATAAAGGACACTTATCAATAATGCTCTTTGCTAAGCGCGTTCCGCGTAGAGTACGGAATTTGTGAACTGTTACTTTTGGAGGCATACCTATTTCACGTAGATATTTGTTAACTACGTTTGCAGATATTGGACGACCGTTAAAAGTAATTAGTCTGTCTTTACGCACTTTAGGCTTACGCTTTCCTTTTTCCAAAATGTTATCTTTAGCTAAAGCATCTAACATTTCAATCAAACGGCGTTGATTAGGATTGGAGTTAAGAAGTCTGTGTCTTTGCTCTTGACTCTTCTTGCCGGGATACTTCAACTCGCGATTGTTACTCTTTTTATAGTAGTGCCCTACTTGAAGAGTAGTAATACCATAAGTAGCTTTACCATCAGTAGCGTTACTTGCACCACCGATACGACCGTACGTTTGATAAACTAGTTCACATACACCAGCAATAACACCAGTACGAGTAGTAATGCCTTCCGACTTGAATGTATCTAACCAACGCTTACGAATACTGTCTGCTTTCTTGTCGAATACAGCAACAGCCGCAAACTTTTCTGCAACACCAGCAGCTTTGTGTTCAACAGTGTATATGTTTGACCAGCCTTGAGCCATAGGTGCTTTAGTCTGACAAACGTATCCATCGTCTTTCTTTGGATTGTAATTCGGATTCATCTGCACTTCACCAACAGGCGTACCATTCAGCATCTTGCCTTGTACAGTGTAGTATTTCATTTTATCGTCGATGTATCCAACATATCCCTCTGGAATTGGGTGTCTACGAATACCAGCAGCTTTGATTTCGTCTATAACAGTACGTACACCAAGATACGGTTTGCCGCTCTGTCTAACGAGATTCATTACAAAATTTTTGGGAATTGCGTTAAGCTCACGCTTTAGACGGTTATATTCTTTTAGCTTTGCAGTGCCTTTGTACTTCTTACGAGTGTCGGCGTCAATGTCGATATCCAAACCGCCCATAGAAGATGTAAGACGTTTAAGCTTTGTTTCTAATTCGTCTTGATCACCTAACTCAACCGAAAAATGTCGAGCGATAGATGAATCGTTTAAATCAGAAACAAGCACTGTAAGCTTATCTAAGGCATTTTTTCTAGTAGTCTCGTCTTTACTGTTTACCACAGTATTAAACTTACGAATGACTTCTAGTTGTGCCCTTGAAACCGCGTTTTCATTTGCAATAGATTTTTGCATTGCTTGGCGAATAGAGTATGAAAGATTGGTAGCGAGTTGCAACATATTCTCGCTGTCCCATATTAGGTATCCATCTTTCAAATACTCCACCAGCTCTTCAAATGATTCTTCATCTATATCAAAGGCGTGAACGAATTTGATTGCGTTGCTATACCAATCATCTAGATTAGCATAAACGTCAAGGGGCATCTTAAACCCCTTTTGTTCTGAGAACGCTACCATTGCTAAGATTTTTACAAAGCTATTAGCAACAGCAGGATTTACTCTAGAAAGTGATATTAACATAGTTAACCTTATACGCCGATGTTAGCAGCGTCTATCCAACTTATAGCTTGTTCTTTGGACTCGAAAATTCTAAAATCAATATCGGACTTTTCAAAGATTCTAGTCAACTGCGCTCTAGGAAGAGCTTTTAATGAAGGGCGAAACACAACTGCGACTTTACAAACGTTTCCGGTCAGTGTACTAATCCAGTGGTGGAATCGCAAGAACTCTTGAAACTTACTCTCGGCCTCTGGAGTTGAAACTGTCTGATCACTTACGTCTATCAAGTACTTCCAATATAATGAACGGTCACAAGAAAGGATGCGATTGATTGCGTCTATAACACAAGACGCATTATCAATAGAAAAGGGACCGATAAGAATAACATTAATTGTCAGATCGTCTTGTACCACAGCGTAGGTGCCTTTAGGACAGCTTATTGCTTTCTTGTCCATCTGATCTGTCATAGCGCCTCACATAATTAAACTGAGTCATAGCTTCCTGTATAATTACCATCTTTTAAATAGCGATTAACAAAATACTTCTCAGCTATCTCCCATCCAATAGGAGTACTAAATCCACGGGCACTTCTACCATGTACCATCGCTTCACAGAGAATAGCAAAGGCTTCGTCCCACCAAGGATACGAATAACCCGGATGATTGAACTGGTCTTTGTGTAACTTCTTTGCCGCAATCTGACGTTTGAACATAATCAAGTCACTGTTTCTAACTACGTTCTTTAACGCGTAGTGTGCCAGTTCATGGGTAAGTACTTGGGCAAGAAGCTCTACTGTAATTGAACCAAACAGACGTTGAAGCTGAGGTGGGTCAATTACTATATAGATATCTTTGTTAGCTTTAGTTGGGTCTGTTTGAGTAACAATACTTGTACCAAAGTTAGGACCTACAGCTATTTTGATCGGAAACTTGAAAGGGATACGCGTTCCCAAATAGCCCAGCGACTTCTCAACCATATCATACATAGAGTCAGAAGGTGGCATTACTGAACTTCGTAAAGACGGAAACATTTTGGGCTTATCAAGTCTAACAAAGTTAACAGGTTTAGACCCAGGAATCTTGCCATGAGCTTTGTCAGGGTCTTCTCGTTTTATTTTAACGACAGCAGGTTTTAAATCAGGTACAGAATCCAATTCAGAGAAAGAATCTTTGAATGTAGACTTGCCCGGCTTAACACTCTTACCATCAATTTTGCCCATGTAAGGTTTGCTGTTTTCAACCATTGATTCAGCATCTTTCTCAGAGATAGGAACAAACGTATTCATATCTTGAGTTATTACTAGGCTGCCTTTGTTTGGTGCAATGCAATACACTGCACGAGTAGGTATCGTAACTTTAGAACTAGGTCCATCAAAATCAATTGGCGGACCTAAATGTCTAAACCACGAACCGACAGATAGTACGTCAATTTTCATGGAATTTCCTAACTATATATAATCCACATAAGCGCCATTTCCAGTTTGAGAGCTATATACTCTTGCAACCTGTTCAGCTTCTTTCTTAGTGCCCGGGTACTGCATAAGCTTAGTACCGTTATGGTTATACGCCATGTAGCCAGAGGTTCTTTTCACTACGTTTTCTTCTCGCATGAAGTCGAGAGAATCAAGGCCATTCGAATCAGGCTCTTGCTGTCTAGTAGCTTTGTACATGCGGTGTAGCTTTTTTGGTTTTGTATTGGCCGATTGCTGAGTATTAGTCTTTCGAATAGAAGACTGATAACCTTTAAGCGGCTTAATGAGCTTCAATGCAGCAATGATAGTAGGAAACTGTTTAGCTACAGCTAACTTTCTAACCGCGCTCTTCACGTTAACGCTAGCTTTAGTGTTGGCAAACTTTTCAACACGTTCTGGGTCAGCAGACTTTAAGAAACCAAGAAGAGCATCAAGACCTGAGGTATCAACAAGTTTTTCTTTACTGTATGTTTCAAGAATAGGGACTACTTTCTTTGCACTTTTGCCGAAAAGTATTTCAGCATTTGCCATTTGCTTTTTGGTAGCAGACTCACTGCTAAGGTTTAAGTTGATTTTCATTGCAGTTCCTTACTTACATAGTGTCATTGCGTACTTAACCGCATCTGCGCCGTCATTGCTATTAAACTTCTTAATAGTTCCCTTAACTGGATCAGGATCACCTAAGAAAGGACCGTCTTGTTCGCGTGTATCTTTATAAACAACGAACTTTGCAGTAGCTCCAAGTCTACGCATTATGCCATTAGCATATCGTTGACTTAGTATATAAACATAACTTCCATCTTTAAGGGCAAATGAATAACCATTAGAGTCAGAATCATCTGCCTGTTCTATCATTTCCACTTTTGAAGGTTTTGGAATACCGAGCGCTTTAAAGAATTTAGAGATAGCACTAGGAGTTTCAAGTAGTTCATAGTACTCTTCTACGCTCTCGTGGGCATCCATTAGATCGTCGTAACCTGCAGCAGCCGCAGACATTGATTGAAGGTCGATAGTAAGTTGCATAGTTATTTCCTGTTTTAATCAAGTAGAAGTTGTATAAAGCACTATAACACAAACATTATACAACTTCTTTTATGTTTTGTCCTGCTATATTAAAATTATATATAATATAGGTATTTAGGCTATCTCATAATACTCATTACTTGGTCTGGATTGTGATGATTGGCAACGTAAGCTGGATCTTCTACCGCACTATTCTCAAACCCTGTAATGTTGTGTAAGTAACGATAGACCAGTCGATTGTTTTCTAAGTATGTAGGTTTATTAACTACAGTATGAGAACAAACACGGCGTAAGTTTTCTTTATAAACCGTGTGACCGCAGAACGCACAAGTATAAGCTTGATACCACATACCTATACTGTAAGTATTCAAGTCGTGTGTAAGAATACGATTAGCAAGTACAGGGTCTTTAGTTCTATCAAATGCTAGCAACTGAATAATACGAGCATGATTACCTACAAAGTTAGGCATAGACTTCATGTACACATCTAAGATAACACCCTTTGCTTTGGTAATATCTTTGTTGTCGTGTTCTTGGTGAGTAGGTTTACCTTTCCAAGTCTTATAAGATAGCATTCCCAAGTCTGGACGGAAACGCAATGCTTCGGCAGTAGATAGACAGTCACCATTAGTGTTTGGTATATCTGTAATAACCGCTGGAACAGGCACCATTACATAGTCACGTAAGTTAGGACTAATCTGATAGTGTTCAGCAGCCATAGGTAGCCAAGCGTTTGCATCAATGTCGATATTATCAGAAGCACCAGTAATGCTAGGTTTCAATGTTACACGATTAGACTTACCGATATCTTTTAGTTCAGTAGGCTCAGCGGCAATATTTCTTTGTGAGATATCAAAAGAAGAACTCATAAAGCTATTATCTTCGTTTGGTATCATTACGTTTTCTAAATCAATCTTCATGACCTACCTCGTAAAACATACATCGTTAGAGTGAATCGAATAGATTCCTTTGCTTACTTTGTGACTACGCACATCACCTGCTTTGGCATCGGAGCAATATCGACAGTATGCTTTTACAATATGCTCGTTAGGCTTCTTAACTTTTTTGGCTTGAAATACGCTCTGATATACAAGGCGTGAGTTGTTTCTATCGCTGGCATCTGCAACGTAGTAGCCAACAACCTCTTCGTATTCTGGAAGTTGAAGAACAAGCTTTTCCAGTCTAGCAATGAAAGAGCGAATAGGCTGAGTACCTTCATTCGAGAATCTACTTAAAGAAATATTAACTTTCTTAATAGACTCAGTAATGTTATACAAACCTTTTTCATCTAACTCACTAGGAAAGCGAACAAGACCCTTGTACAAGAAGTTTAACTCCGCTGCAAGAGTTCTAAACGTTTCTTGGTCAACGATATCCATACGGCGTTTTGTATGAGTACCATCATTAAACTTCTGCTCGGTTTGTTTATCCACAATCTTTATTAAAGATGCTGTTTTACGAATAGCCCAAGGAAGAATAAAACTATTAGCTAGCTTTCGATACGGGTATTCTCGGTCGTTAGTTACGTTTAGCTTTATATTGTCAAAGCTTGGTAAGTTACTCATAGGTAATCCTTATTCAAGTTATGCTTTATCCAGAGTTTGCATTCATCATACGTCTGACGTATTGGATTGAATAAAACAACTCGATTAGACTTTACGATTGTGTACGGCTTGGTGTCTTGTCTACCTGTATGGAAAGACGATTCAGAAAACCCTTCATAGAGTTTAGCTTTCCAACTGCGACGACTCTTACCGTTACCTTCAATTTCAGGGTCTGACTCAATGCAACCAATAATGCGATTATCAAACATAACATCAAAGCGTGTTCGCTCTTTAGAGTCTAGACGTTTTTGCTTAGGACATACTCGAAAAGAAATACGAGGAGTAACGGCAGAATCGGATTCTAATCCGTCTATGGTATCTAGCTCTAAAGGAACTTGTTCTTCCTCAGGCTCTTCTTCCATTTCTTTCTCTAGCTCTTCCTCGGTAGGCAAGAAGCCTTCTTCGATCAATTCTTGTATAGCTTGAATCTTGGCAATCTTTATCGATAGCGCTTCTAAGTCCAAGTCTTTGAACCAATCGGAAAACAGATTAATGAAAGTTTCCAAAGTGTCCTTCACTTCAGGTGGTTCATAATCTTCGTCTTCATCTTCTGGTTCTTCTTCCTCAGAAACTTCGTCAACTATTTCATCGGTCAAGTCTTCATTAGACAGAGATACAAACCGTTTAGAAGCTAGCGAATCTAAGAACAAGTCTAACTCAGTTTTGTAATCGTTAACGCTGGTGGGTTTACGGGCAGCACTTACACTACTTAAACCACTGCCTTCCATGTAGCGCTTGATTTCTTTGTAGTTAGTAGGGCCTAAGAAAGCACCAAGCACTGTATCTACTAAGCGATTGCTTGTCTTAGATAAACCTTTTTGACCCACTATGTTTTCAGTAATAGACTTTAGAACTTGTGTAGCTAACTTAGCGCCTTCCATTTCTTCTTTAGGTGCGCCCTTAGCTTTGAACTTTCCTTGTGCAAAAGTCTTGGTAAACGATAGGAAGTTTTTATTTCCTTGAGGCGAGAACTTGTTAGATACTACGTCTTTGATACGGGGTATACTACGTCTAAACTTGGAATAGTTTTCTTGAATGTCTTGTTTAACAGTATACTTGTTCTGAAATACGCGCTCTTCGATAGCTCGGTCCGTAATAGCCTGTTTAGCTCTTGCGCGTCTGCTCAACTTAACAGGTTCTTTTACTTCTGGCTTTGTCGGTAACGCGGGTTTTGCTTGCTTTCGTTCTGCTTTAGGAAGCTGAATTTCTTTACGCTTAGCTTTAGAAGAGTTATCCAGTGAAAGAGTTCCAGCCCTAACACCTTGTGCATACTTGCTTTTTGGATGCGCTTCTATATAGGCTTTACGTGTAGCTGGCGAAGCTTTCTTCCACCAGCCCGCTTCTTCGGCAGATAAACTAGTTATGCCGTAATCCATAATTAACTCAACATTGAAATAACGTTTCGTAAAATTTCAGCTTCTGGTATTCCGTACTTATCGGATACCTGAGCTAAAGACTGAGTAAGTTTTTCTTTTACTTCATTAGATGCAAGAGAAAGGTCTTTGCTTTTTTCGCGGTCAATAGCTTTATTAGCTTTTCGCACAAACTCATATTCAAGACTATCAAGTACTCCGTCTACTTGGCGAAACTCTTTAGAGCCAAAATTGTATTCAGCTTTGTATGCTTCGATATCTTTATTCTTACCTTGAAGAGAGGCTCTAATAAAGTTAATTGTTTGCTCTGGTTTAAGCTTGCTTGTAGCAGTAAGTTCAATTATCTTATCAAGCGCTCTTTTAGAGTTGTGCATGTTGCCTTCTACAGCATGATGTGCAAATTCAATAATACTAGTTATTAACGTACTTGAACCTTTTCTTGAATTTAAAAATGCTTGTATTCTCATTTCGTCTGTCTCTGCATATTAGCCAACCAATGTATGTTCTCCGATATACGAACAAGGTCTTCTTGTGGAACATACTGTTTAAATTCCATAATAAGATGTGCGTAAGATCTGGCAGCGCCTTCGTAGTCACCTAACTCACTACGAGCTTTACCGTTCAAGTCATACGCTTGCCATAGCAATTCGTTGTTCTTGTTATAAATTACATTCTTAGACTTGTTGAGGGCTGCTCCCATCATTCTATCAGTCCAGAATAGAATACCGATTGCATCATCTTTGTAGTAATGAGAATAAGCTAGGTGCAACATTACTTCCATGTGATTAATGTCTAAGGCAAGTGCTTGGTAAAGAGTAGCTTCATTAGGTATACCTAACTGTCTTTCTGCAAATGACCGTAACATGTAAGCATCAATCAACTGTGCAGTGTCTACCATTTCCGTAAATCTAGACATATCAAGTAGAACCGCATAACACTGTGCAAAATCGTCTTTATAGAAAAGCTCCCGGGCATAATAGTGGGCGCATCTTAAATCAGTGCCGTTTTTGTAGTACTGATTGCGCAATAGCTCTATATAGTTACGAGGCTTATTTGGGTCTGGATGGTGCGTAAACTCAATAGAAGTAAGGGCGTGTTCTGTTTTGTCTTTTTCTATGAGTAGTTCATGACAAGCGTACTTCCAGTAGAAACCTCTAGCCGAGTGAATCTTTGACTGAGTATAAGTTACAGTATCAGAGAACTTCATTGTAGTTTTTAAACAGTGGAACTTACGGTCAATAGGTATATCGTAATCTATAATAGTTGAAGCAAGAGTTTCGTACCACTTGTCAGAGATACGTTCATCTAAGTCTGCCCACATTAGTAGGTCGTATACGCCTAGACTGCGCTGAGCTATTTCCATTGCCATGTTACGTGCAATACTAAAATCAAAAGGACGTATCTCTGCTTGATGAACTTCAATTGCAGGGAATTCATCTTTCAATGACTCTGCAAGCTGTACAGAGTTATCGGTACTACCTGTGTCTAACAAAACAATTCTATGTGCGTATGGTACAAACTGTTCTACAAACGGTCTTAGGTTAGCAGACTCGTTTTTCATTATCGCATAGATAGAAATCTTAAACATTATTTATCTCTCTTATATTTCCGCTTTCCCACCACTTGTCGCCGTAGTCAGCCGTTATTTCAAAAGTATATTCATCGTATTTGCTGTAGTCTAGACCTGTATTAACATTATAGTAATAAGGTACTCCATTACGATATCCGCCAAACTGTCTACGTGTAGTGTGATGAAAATAATTCTTCTGTACAAGCACTAAAGTATATGGACGTTTAGTAGGTCTGTACGGTACATCTGAATCTCCATCGAAACCTACCAAGTCAGCATCAGACTCTATTTCAAAGTTTAGGTACTTGTTGGCTCTGTCTATAATTCTAGGATAATAGCCGGTGGTTATGTTTGAGGTGTACTGAGTTTTGTATAATAACTTATCGCGTGAATAGACTCGGTTCTTTCCGCTAGAGTTATCTACATATTTGAAGTCTTTCCAATACCAAGCAAAGTTAGTAAACAAAGGAGTTGGTTCAGATGCAGGTTGGTAGGTAGTTAAGTCTACGCTGTACTTTCCATCTTCTCTACGTAAGTCTGTGAACTGAGAACCGTACCAACGAATAACATTTATATTGACTTGCGCCATTAAGCTTCGCTGAGTACCATTGGATAGTACATACGTGAAACAGTCAGGGCCTATATAGCCTGAACGGGAGGTATAAACAAGAGAAGGTCCGCCAGTATCTACACTAACGAACCCTTTAGATGGAGGCTCAGCTACTATTGGATTCAATCTCCACCCGCGCTGAACTGGAATTTTACTTAACACTTCTGGGTCTGGACTTGTGAATGTCTCAGGGTCACGCGCACCTTGCAGACTCCAATCTTTAAGATTAATATCAAGAGGTTGCCCTGTACGAGCGACAACCTCCAAGTCTGGTGCGTAAGGAACGTAGTTTCTCCAATATTCCAGAGAAAGCATTTTTCCATACATCATGGTAGAATTCCTTATAGGTATTTGCCTACATATACTTTCTTCTAAACTGTTCAATAGTTAGAATAGGAATATTTCTTTCTTCTGCTAAATCTACTTTTGAACTAGTGTAAGATTCATCTTTGATGATAAGCATAGTTGTATCGGCTTTCATGTTTTGAACAGTACCACCTTGTTGAGTAATCCACGATTGAACCTCTTTATCTCTAGCACCAGTTAAAGTAATCTTCTCACCGTCTAGTAGGTCACCAACCGCTTCTTCTTTTTGTGGTAGCTCCAAGTCTACACTTAAATTATCAGCAAGCTTGAATATCTTTGGTAAAGCTACTGCAAAGTTTCTAGCTATTTGCTTGAATCCGTGAAGAGCCTGTACTTTATCTACAATGTATTCTGTAGATTCGTCTTCCCATTCAAACACTTCTTCGCCGTAAGCATCAACAATCTTTTGTACACGCTCTAAACTAAAGTTGTCTATGTATCCAGAAGCTACTGCAAAGTTTACAAAGTTAGGTGCGTTAAGGCATTTGTCTACTTCTGAGATAAGCTTCTTAATAGTTTGAGTACCAAAGCTTTCAATGCCTTCCAAGTCTTTAACTCGAATGCGCTTAATCTTTAAAGGTGAAGTATAGCCAAGGTCGTATAGCTTTTTGAATGTACTTTCTTTAAAGCCGTCCATACCTAGTGCAACAAAGAAATGCGTCAGTCGCTTAACTCTAGATGTACTGCTTTGTGCAGACTTACCAGAGTATACAGCATGAACGCCTTTCTCTTTGAATTCGTATGGAGGTTCAGCAGGTTTGCGAGAAGCTTTAACTACTTCAACAATGTATGGAATAACACCACCAGAGCGAACTACTTTAATCTTCGCACCTACGTTAATAGGTTTAACTGGAAGTCCAAGCTTTGCATCACTCTTTTTAAATCCATTACGAATGTAAAACAAAGAATGTGCTAAGAAGTTTGAAACAGTAACACCGCCAAGTCTTATAGGGTCTATTGAGATAGTTGGTATGATAGTTTTGTTTCTCGATATCTCCCAATCAACAGACTTAACAGAAACTACCTGCATTGCAGATTCACTATTCTCTTTAAAAGCAACTGCGTGTTTGGCAAAAGCTTTTTGAGGAGTGTAAGGTATATCTTTAGCTACAATGATTCCATCAATCTCATAATCGCTTTGATTAATTCGAACATCATAGATTTGACTTAGTGAGTTACTTGGGTCGTCTGCTTCAAAGTTGTCAGAAGTAACGCTCCAAACGGTTTTAAACTTCAAGCGCTTTAGAAGCTGTAGCTGTTTAGAGATAGGTCCACCTGCTGTTCGACCCTCTTGTATCTCATAACAAACAACGTCCACATCTTTCATGTGTCGCTGATATTGCTTAAAGTCTTTTGAACTAGACATTTTATTGAGGACACCACCTGCCATGTTACGTGCAGCTTTAAAAGTACCCTTGCTGTTTTTAGTAGAGTCGTGCTTTGCATCAAACGTAGACGTTTTAACAATAGCTTCTGACCTAACTATGAAACGTGTCTTGATAGGAATCTTTTTAGGGATTCTTAGATACGGAATCCAGTGTGATATGTCTTGACCTACAGCACCGTTGCCTCGCGTAGCAGCTTGAACACAAACGCCTTTATCATACACCAACTGCAAACTTATACCGTCCAGCTTATCCATTATAGTGTAAGACTGCTCTGGGTCTATAAATCTAGTTAGCGCTTTTGTATTTGGCTTTATCTTGTTCATACTGGGCATGAACACTGGAAGTTTTACTTCGATTCTTCCTTTCGGTACAGGCGCACCAACGGTTTTCCAAATAGCGTTACGTGGATTGTTCGCTTTAACAATCTCTTCTATTTCATCGTAGTGACTGTCAGGCAGTAGCTCTTTCTTGTTCGTATAGTATTCACGTAGAACCTTAATTGCCGCAATCTGAACAGTCTTTGGATACTCTTCAATAGAGCTTGGGTCTGCTAGAGCATTGAGTATAGCTTTCTTAACTCGGCTATCTATTTTAGCTCTTGAAATTCTTAACTTATAGTTCATTAGAAACCTTAATGCCTATGCTAACTTTTTCAGGCGCGTAGATAAACATTACTTCGTCTTCAAAAGTTTCTGAGTTGTGAGTTATTTTAATATGAGATATTGGACGATCACTACCTCGCCCCTTACAATCTAGATTTAATACTTCCAGTAAGTCGTTCTCTGTAACGATATCGTTAATAAAGTAGAAGAATACAATATTACCGCGTACTTTCTTTTCGATCTCAACTTTAGGTCTTTTCTCTAGTAGAGAAGGCCAGTGTACTACTTTTTCTGTTAGAGTTATTGGTTCGAAACTCATGGGATTCACCTACTGGTATTAAATCATCTATACCGTAAAAGCCTACAATAAATGCAGGCTTTTCTTTTATTGCTTTTTTGATACCACCCCTACCATCATAGACAACAGCATCCCCAGGTCGTATACTATCCACTTTTATCCTCTTCTAAACAAATACGAGCAACAAAATTTCCATCTTCTTCCGATACAACACATCGACTAACCTTGCAGTTAAGGTTAAGCATTGAATACGAAGATTTATCCATGTTCAACGAGTCTAGCACTTGCTCTACTGTAGGTAGTGTATCCATCTGACTGTAATCATAGACGACACCTTCGTCTTCTTGTGTTACATTAGGATACGAACGGTTATGTTCGTCTGCTATCTTATCAATAGCTCTACGCCAGCTATTCATTAAGTCTGAAATAGGTGCGTCTGATTCTTCTATCAAATTAATAGACATAATTAACTCGTTATAGGTTCGTTAGATTTGTCGTAGTTTTCCATATTGTTGAAGTACTTAGTAAACTCTTTTGGATTTAGTTTACGGACAAAGTCGGCTTCTTTCTCAATGGACTGATTAGTCTTAGAGCTTATGCGAACAGTTTGGTATTCCATTGGGTCGTTAGTAATGTCGTAGACCTTGTATACCGTAATAGCATCGTTTTTCTTTAGAGGGTAGATATCAAGAATTAAGTATTCACGTTGCTCAGTTGTGTCGTCCTTAAACTGAATTACATCGCCTTCCTCATACGCTTTAGTCTCTTCGACGTCCTCAACAGGCTCGGAGTCATCCTCCTCTTCTGCGAGTTCAGCATCTTCGTCTTCTTCATACGATTCTTGCTCAATGTCATCCAGATCGACAGGCTCTTCGCTTTCATCCTCTTCAATCTCTTCGACTTCTTCTGTATCTTCCTGTACTTCATCATCGGGATCGTCCTCTATCTCAGTCTCTTCTTCTGGCTCTTCTAGCTCAGACTCTTCTTCGATATCTGGGTCTTCTTCGTCGTCTGGAAGTTCTTCGTCTTCATCCTCGAAGTCGGCTTCGTCTTCCTCGTCTTCATCTTCTTCCATAGATTGAGAAAGTTCTTCTCGCATACCATCTATTTCGGTATCAAGGCTTTGACCTATTGCATCGGAATCAGCATCGACAGAAACAATTTCATCTTCGTCGATTATATCATCGTCTTCTAGGTCAACATTGTCAAAGTCATCCAGATCATCGAAGTCAAAATCACCGTCATCGTCGGCTGCCATATCGTCTAAGTCAGAAACTACTTTTTCCTTGTCTTGCATTCGCTTAGAAGATTCCTCTATGACAATATCATCCATATCTTTTACAGGCGCGTAGATTGCAGGGGCAGAATCTTTCATACCAGCTAGACGTAAAGCCTCTTTCCTAGCCTTTTCTTGCTTCTCTAACTTCTTGCGTTGTATCTCTTCCAAACGTTTACGCTTAGCTTCGCGCTTAGCTTCTCTGATTTTCTCACGGGCTTCTTTTTCTTGTAGAGCTTTGGAAATCTCTTTGTCCTTTTTGAGTCTCTTTATCTCGTCCAAAGTAACTTTCCCTTTAAGCCATTTGTTCAAAGGCAATAGAGGTGAATTCTCTACTAGATAGTCATACTTGTCTGTAGGAATCGCCCAACTAGTACCATCTGGAAAAGCGATAACACCGCCTCGACTTTCCTTTAAGAATCTAAGACCGAACACTTGACCTTTTTCCATTTCAAAGAACTTGTCTAATGTTTTACTATACTTGAACTTTGGAACGTTAAGCTTTCGCCATTGGTAGTTTTGAAAGAACACACCGTGCTTGCTTTCAGGTACAGGTCTAGAAGCGTTACGCGTTGGATAGTATCTATCTGCGGCTGGGTCATAGACACGAGTATTTGGATTTTCGATAGGACGTCTAGGTGCGCGTGGAGAAGAATTCTTGTTTCCTCTCCCTGCTCTAACGTCTTCTATTCTTGGTGCTTTACGCTTGTGAGATCGTTTAACTAGGTTAACTAGGTCGTTCTCCGCTATTGGATAAGCTACATAATACTTATCAGGAAAGATTAAGTAAGCGCGGTTACCACGAATAGGCTTAATGCCAAATACAGCTTTAGGTGGAATAGAGATATCAAAGTTTCCCGATTCCATCTTTTTGGTTCTTAGACCTTTATACGTGTACCAATTGTATTGTGGTAAATCAGAATACTTTACTGCTACACTTACGGATTCTAATTCATTTATATTCTCAAACATGACGTTTCCTATTAACCGCCTCTAATGTAGCCGGTGCTTGGACAACCATAACAACTATTAACACATGGAAGTTTCTGAGTCCATATCCAACAGCCGGGAGATACTTCATACGTTCTAACAGCAGGACCTTCAACACCCCACACACCGATAGCATTAGCAAGTGCTGCATTCTCAGTCTCAAAGTAACCGTTGTCTAAACAATTCTCATTACCTAAAGCAACACAATCGTTCTCAGTAATTGTAACTGTGCGGTTTCCTATCGAAGTATAAGAGAAAGTATCAAGCGAAACAAATGTCGGTGCAAATAAAGATACCTCTGAATGGTACGTGTAGTCCGTAACTGCTTTAGGTTTATCAATAAACGCAGATTCTAAATCATCTACAGTTAAAGTGTATCCAGACTGGTATTTAATGTCGTGTAAGTTGTCTACTACAGTTTTATTTACAGTATTCGAAGTCAAACCTTGAACACCGTCTACTTCAACTTTCAAGTAATGGTCTGCTGTACTTACTGCCCTAGCGTGTTTATTCCAATCTATTTCTAAATTAACAACAGAGCTAGACTGAGGTTTATTGAAGTCTATAGCAAACGCTTTAGCAGACTCAACGTTAGGTTTAGCAAACTCTTGAATGAAGAACTTACCCATATCAAAAGTTAGTTTACCATATTCGTATTCAATAAAACCTAAATCATTTCGGGTAAAGACTCTAAATTCACGTTCATGCTCTAATGATATTACAGAACGCTTGTTGAAATCTATAGTAGTAACAACGTCTGACCTGTCAGTGTCTGTAACAAACTCGCTCTGCTCAGTGAAAGGCATTTCGGCATAGTTACGTACAAACTCTTGGTCGCGATAAGTAAGATAGCTAGTGTTAGCACCTTTGGTATAGTTTATACTCACACTGTATGCAATAGGTGAAGTAGTTTTATCAAAGCTTGTTTCAGTGTATGCTTCAATACCTGACGCACCTTTAACATATTCTATCTCTTGACCTGTAGTGGTTGAATGATTAGAACGTAAGTATTCTACGTCCATACCATAAGCCGAATGCAAGGACTTAACAGCTTCAAGCTTGTCTATAAAGTTAGAGGAGTTAGAAGACCTTTCTGCCTCTGGTTTGCTAACGTCAAGAATCGGACGATTAGACTTTGAGTAGTTAGCTCCCTTAGATTGGAACTCAAAAGAAGCTGGAACAACAATAGAGGATTCTAGGTTTTTCTCTACCAACATATTAGATAACGAGGTAGGAGTAGTCTCTCGCTCTAGTGCAAAAGACTTTGCAGTGGTAGCATCAGCTTCTGCATCAGCGTAATCAACACTAACACCTGAATGCCTTACAACTTCTGCATCTTCTCTATCAATGTAAGGAGCAAGCTCTCTACTTTGAATCGCATCAGTAGTCTTTAAGCTTTGAATATTCCAACTACCTTGAGATATTCCACTAACAACCCTATGAACTGTAGTACTTCCATAAACACCTAAAGCATAACCTACAAGCTGTATGTCTGAACCACCCGCAACACGAATTGACTTCGGTTCGTATAGAACTCCCTTATAGTTTAATTCATCTGGACTTATACCAGCAGGCACAGACCCATTAACTAAAGGAAGTGTATTCCTTGGTACAATAACGTCAACACTAAATTCTGGACTAACTGAATCTAAGTTGATTACTTCGGACAAAAGCTTATCACCTAACGTAACACCTTTAATTGTTCCAAAATCTAGAGGCACCATCGACATAGCTGGAAGTGTAGTAACTATCCATGTAACGCTAGTCTTACACATAGACAATACAAGCTGGTGGGATGTACCGAATACAGGTTGAGTAGTGAGCTTTAACTGTACGGTGTCACCACTTTCAATAGCCGCACTTTGTCCTACATCTATACCATTAACTATAATAGAACTAGAATAATCGTCATTGACTCTAGCAAGCGTAGGTTCTGGCGTATCGATAATGATAGCATCTGAAACAAACTCATTACCTAACTCTGCATAGAACACATCTATAAAGTCAGAACGGGCTTCTGGTTTGTTTTCGTTTCTTTCTTCTTCACTTCGCGTAGTTATAACCCAAGTACTTTCAAAGATACCACCCCATGTAACGGTGCTAAACGTTTCTTGGCAATTCTCTTCATGGCTCGTAGCAGCAATATATACTTGGTCACCGTTTGAAACAGTTGTAGAAGAACCTACATCTACCCCATCTTTATAGATAGTTCCATAGTCCAGTTCCATAGTACATTCGATAACATCAAGACCATGAATCTGTATAATGTTAGATATATAACCTGTATCAGTTTCAGCAAACTGTTTGTTGTTCCAAGTCGTATCTAGAGGTATTAACCGTTTAAGCTCTGGACTTGCAGCAAATGAATAAGCATGTTGCCCTAGAACAAATTCAATACGTCTTGCTTTACCACCTGGAATACTTACTTCAAAATAGAATTCACCGTCAGGCTGTATAACAGTACCATTCGTAAAAGAACCTTCCTCAGTGTTAACACTTACCTCTACGTCAGAATCATCTGGATACAAGTATAAGGTTACAGGGTTTCGTACACCATCAACAGTGTAAGTATCACTTCTACCAGTACCACCAACCGGAATATCGATAATACTCTTATAGTCGATTGGATCTGGGTCTCCGTCAGATACGATAAGTCTTTCGTCAATATCTGGATAAAGACAAGACGCAATAAGGACAGAGTTAGCATTATTATAATATAGCTCATAACTATGACTCGGCAAATCAACCTTATCCAACAGGCGCAACTCTGAATTTAACTTTAATAATTCCGATTCAACTATATCAGAAACATATAAAGTTGCGTTAGCTCTATCGTAGGCAAGTCCGTCTAAATAGCCTTGACCTTGAAAGAATACTGTATTAGATACGCGGTGCGTTCCATCAAAGTCTAATTCGACTATAGATATTTTTCGTTCTTGTCTATGAGTAACATATAGTCTACCTAGAACGCTTTCGTAAAACATAGACGACGCGAAAGCGGGCAAACTAACAGAGTGGTCTAGCGTAGAATCGAGAACAAAATCTACAGAGGTTTCAGTAAGGACAGCGCAATACTCGTTAACTTGGTACAGTCTGTGAGGCTTACGTATTAATGTAAGTGTCTCAGTTTCAGTAACAGAGCCTGAGTCATCAACGGTTATAACAGTTAAATCGTTGGAATCTCGGTGAGCCACATATAAAGTATTAAGAACACTTGTAATAGAAATAGGTGCGGTTACATCTATTGTACCTAGCTCATTGTACGAACTACTTAGTAATTGTATTTTGTTCGAATGTTCAAAAGCTACTGCAAAGAATATACGCTTTTCAGAAGACGCAGAAAATACAGTCGTAGAATCTACAGGCCCATCATAGTCAGTATCAATACGTCCTACAAACGTGCCTTCTGCATCCAATATAGAAATCTTATTTAAGTAATAATCTAACACATGATATTTTGTTCTAAGAATAGAGACATTGCCTTTATTCACTTCTTTATCAGTTAGATTTTGAATAACTGGTTCAGTACTGTCACTAGCTAAAGTAACAACACTGCTATTGTCCTGAGCAACCCACTCAGACTCTGGTAATACTTCCCATGCGTACTTTCCGTTAAGCGCATCGTTGTATTCAAAGGTTTCATCGAACCTGTTAATTAATGCAAATGTACCGACAAGCTCTTCATCTTGAAAAAGCTGAGCAAAACGAGGAATGCCCAGAGAAGACCCAGAAGTAGCTCTTACTTCTACAGTATCTCCGGGCACAGCATTCGTAGACGAACCTCGCTCGTTTCCATTTACTATAATAGTTCCTATGCTTACACGCAATGAAACCAATACTTCATCAGAAAGTATGTATGCAGGATTTGAAATCTCTACAGTATTAGGTTCTAGACCTGATTTATATCCAAGATCGTATAACATTATTCACCTACAATCTTCGTAGTTCCATTCATTGACACTTCACGGATGAAGCTTTTAAGTGCGATAGACTTTTGAGAAAAACTAACCTTTCCGAAATCTCTACCATCAAACATGTTCAAGTGCATAGAACAAAAACGATAGACACAATTAGAGATAGCTACAGACCTATTTTCACAGGATGTAGTGAATCGTTCTCGTCTATGTTTGTATTCAACTTGCACCACATATTCTTTTACGCTACTGGTACTTTTAATTTTCGGTCTAAGTGGTGGGTACAAAGACCCACCATATTTATAAACCGATGCACTTAAAGGAATTGCATGTTCCACGACATGTTAACGGGAAATAGTAATTCCCATTCCCTCGGTCTGGAAGTATATACGCATACCTTTGTTGTCTTCGTGGTTAGCATTCAGTGCGCGATACTTACGAGGCTGAGCTTCACCATAAACACTAACCTCATGCTGGGCATACTGAGAAGTAACGTCAGCACTCGCATAAGCAATAATGTCTAACTCATGCGGATAAGAATAACGCTGAGTATTCAAGCCGCGAGGAAAGTTAATGATGTACTTACCATCTTCGTAAATAGATGTTTGCTGAATGCTGTTAATGATTCGCGTACTATCAGCAGTATCTACAGTAGCAGAGACCGGGAATGTAGGAGCGTTAACGTCTTTCTCACGAACAACAAACTTCAGGATACCATCTAGTTCAGAAGTATTTAAGTCTGAGCCGCCACCACCTGTATGAGAGAATACACAGAACAGAGGTGCTTTACCATCTACTACTATTGCACCAGTTGAATCTACCATACGGCCAATAGTGAACCAAGCAAACTTATCACCGTCACCGTCATAAGATTCAGCCCACATACAGAAAGCAATACCACGGTCTGTAACGGTCAAGAAGTAGGAAATAGGAACGGACTCTTCATCGTTTCCAGTAAAGCCCCAGTTCTCATACGAGAAGAAGTGATTGCGGTCACCGCCTGTTAGTACCTGGCTTTCTTTAAACATAAAACCTGATTTAGAAACGTTGGTGTTATTACCGTCGGTTCTTGAAGTAGCTACAGTAACCTCACCATTGTCACCAAGTAACAACTGAGTAGGAGTAAAGGTATAAAGGTCTATTATGTCATCAGTGTCGTCAGCAACAAGGTACAGAAGCCAAGGTTGGTCTTCGTCACCTGCAAGAGGGTCAACCGTAGTATCTGGTTTTAATAGAACGCTCTTGTGCGTATCCAGTAAAGACAAATCAGAATTCTGGTCATCTACACTAACGGCACTAAAACCGTTATTGGTTAGGTCAGTTGCAAGAGTAGCGATAAGCTTTTCTACACTGACAAAGTTATTCTTTTCGACTGTAAAGCCCATTGTAGTCTCCTATTAATCGATTCCGTTGCCGCTTGTTTGCATTACCATACGCATACCTTTGTTATACGTAGAGTTCGCACCAAGTCCAGCGTATTCACGAGCAGTACCTTCACCATAGAAAGTAAGCTCAATAGTATTGTCGTGTGAGATAGCATCGGCACTTGTGTAACCAATCATATCTAACTCATGAGGATAGCCGTAACGTTGTGAGTTTAGTCCATTAGGGAAATGGATAATAAACTTCTCGTCTTCGCCAATTGCAACCTGCTGCACTGCATTAATAATACGGTTGCTATCCGCAGTATCTACAGTAGCTGAAACAGGAAACGTAGGTGTAGTAACGTCTGCTTCGCGAGTTACCATATAAAGAACTTGTGTAGGGTTAGCTGTGTTGAGGTTGTTGTCACCATTACCCTCTAGAGAGAATACGGTAAAGAGAGGACTCTTGCCGTCAACAATTACAGCGCCTGTATCTTTATCTACCATTCGTTGAGTACAGAACCAAGCTTGGTTTTGACCTTCGTTGTCATAAGACTCGCCCCACATAGCAAATGCTACTCCGTGGTCTGAAATCGAAAGACGATAGCTAAGAGGGTGAGCAGCAAAGTCACCTACGCGACCCCAATTTGGCTTATTCTTTTGAACAAACCCTTCTTCTTGATTTTGGTCATCAGCATTAAAGCAATAGAAGAAACCGTTGGTGTAATCTTTTGATGTACCAGCACCACCTTTGATAGTAAGATGTGTGCGAATTAAACTATCATAGCTAAGGAAGCCTGCACCTTTTTCTGTTTGTTCACGAGTACCGTAACCAGAAGTGCTGAACGGAAAGAAATCTTTATAGTGCTTGTATGCAATTCTCCAAGTACCATCTGGATTCTCTACAATCTGCGTAGGTGTACATACCCAAACACGTAACCAGTTTTGATGACCATCACTGTACTTGTATGATAGTTTACCAGAACCATCATCACCTACTTTAGACTTTGCCTGCATGAATACAATCCAAGGTTGATCTTCATCACCTGCTAAAGGGTCTACAGAGGTAGTAGCTTTTAAGCATACAGATTCTGTTTCATCTGTTGGCGTTCCAGAACCTTCTGTCCCGTTTAAGTAGATTACTTCAAAACCATTACTTGCCATATCGTTAGCTACAGCCGTAAGTAACTGAGTGGCTTTTGAGTAACCTTGGCGTTTAACGCTAAAGCCCATGTTTATTCTCCAAAATTATTCACCGCCTTCTGTCCAGAACATAACGCGCATACCTTTGTTAAAAGGCAATTGAGCATTCATTCCGACATACTTGCGGGCAGTTGCTTCGTTAAAGGGATTAACTTCAAGTTCAATTGATTGACTCAATACATCGGCAGATATAATACCAATTAAATCTAGCTGGTGGATATATCCATATCGCTGTGTGCAAAGACCGTTAGGAAAGGTCATTACAATAGTATCGTCTTCTCTGATAGAAACTTGTTGCTTGCTGTTGATAATACGGTTGCTGTCTGCTGTGTCCGTAGTTGCAGAGACAGGGAATGTAGGAGCGTTAACGTCTTTTTCCCGTACAACGAATTGATAAATATCATCGACGTTGTTTGCTCTTAAAGCAGTTTGACCTCTAGTTGAGAATACACAAAATAGAGGACTCTTACCTGATGTTACTACAGCACCTGTCTTAGTTACCATGCGCTGACAGCAAAGCCAAAAGAACTTGTCACCTGCATTGTCGTAGGATTCAACCCAAATAGAAAGTGTGAATCCATGCGGATGAATTGAAACTTGATAGCTCATTGGATTGGCTTGCGTGTCGCTGCCTAGTATGTCCCAGTTCTCAAAGCTTACAGTTCGTGAACTTCCATCAGTAGAATTAATCTGATTCAAACTATCTTTGGTAAGCTTGCCGCTTAGATAGTCAGTATCATTAACAGTTCTACGTGCTGCAATTCGGAAGTCGCCGTCTATGTCTATTACTTGATCTCGCCCAGTAATATAAAAGTCTAACCACTGCTCCTGTTCATCGTAAAACAATGAAAAAGACCAAGGTTGATTAGAGGCTAGTGGGTCAACTATAGTAGTAGCATTCATACAAACTTTAGAGTTTATATCTGCAATGCTGTCAGTAGCTGTTCCATCTACGTTAACAACATCAAACCCATTAGCCTTTAAAGTACCGACAAGATCAACGACAAGACTTTTAAATGTAGAAAAGCCATTACGTTGAATATTCATTATGCAATACCTGCACCTTTAGTTAGACACATGATACGCATACCAGTGTTCTTAGGGAAGTTAGCCTGCATACCTACGTATTCTCTATTCGAACCTTCATCGTACATGCCGATTGGCACTACTTGATTTTGAGAAATAACGTCAGCGCTAGTGTAAGCAATCATATCTAGCTCGTAAGCGTAAGCATAACGTTGGGTATTAATGCCTTGTGGAAAGAAAACAATATACTTGTTCTCTTCTGATAAAGCTACTTGCTGTAACGGATTGATAATAGCGCGAGAGTCAGGGCCTACTTTAACTGCACTTTCAGGTCTAGTAGGTGCATTGATATCTGTTTCGTAAACAACGAATTGAAGTATTCCGTTCTCTACTGCATCAATGTTTTCTGAGTCTGCAATGTCTGTACTTCCACCACCTGCTGTAGCAAATACACAAAATAGAGGACTCTTACCTGATGTTACTACAGTTCCATCTTTCTCAACAGGTCTTTGGATAGTAAACCAACTAAAGCAATCACCAGCTTTATCGAAAGACTCTGCCCAGATAAAGAAGCTAATACCATGATCTGAAATAGATAAGCGGAAACTCATTGGAATAGCACGAGGGTCTACGCCTCCAATGTTGAAACAACTCCAATTAGAATCTGTTCTACACATGAACTTAGTGTTCGAGTCATCGACCTTGTTATCTAAGAACATGTGACCAGACTGCTTACCAGTAGCATTAGCAGCTACAGTAAAGGTGTCAGTGATTTGTGTATTGTGTACTGCCCAAAAGCGCAGGTATCCACCTTGGTCGTCTGTAGCGTCCATGACTAGTCGCCATTCTTGGTCAACTGGATCTACACTAGCAGTAGGAGCAAATACATAACTTGTTGTGCTATCGCTTGGTGTTGGATTTGTAGCACTACCATTAACTGCAAGCAAGGTGAAGCCGTTAGCTATTAGTAGGTCTGCAAGATCTTTACCAAGCTTCTGCACAGATACGTAGTTGTTACGTTCTACGGAAAAGCCCATCTAAGTTCTCCTGTTAAAGAAATCGCTTGAAGTCAAATAGACCTCTTTCGTGTTTAAAATAATTTTGCAGAATCTTAAATTCTTCTGTATTTCTATCCATCCACTCGGCTGGTGGGTTAGCGTGTTGGATAAAGTCTTTGTTAAACTTTCTGTATTCATTGGCAAACTTTGGATCAGAGTTTAGCTTTTGTTGCATTATCTCGCCGTCTATTTCGTTCTTCCGAGAAAACGCATCGTAAAGTCTATTCTTAGCCTCTTTACCGTAAAGAAAAATGAAAAGCTCTGGGCGTTTATATTTTCGATAAAGTTCTAATGCCTCAAAGAAAACTTCCGCAACTTTTATTATGTCGGCTGACTTTGTTTCCAAGTAATAAATCTTGTTCATTACTCTATGAAACTCTGCCGCTAAACCTATCTTGACTATCTTTCCTGATAAAGTTATTAGTACTTTCATTATATTCCCTTACCACCAATCTGACAAAGTATACGCATACCCTTGTTGTCCTTAACATTAGCATTGAGTGCTTTATATGTACGTGCTGTCTCTTCGCCAAATACAGTGAAGCTCGGTCGTGACCACTGACTCAATACGTCTGCACTGGTGTAAGCAATCATATCCAACTTGTAATCATACAGATAGCGAGGGGTACTAAAACCTTGTGGGAATCGAATCACATAGCTGTTGTCTTCAAGTATAGAAACTTGCTGCAATGGATTGATTATAGGGAAACTATCCGCAGTAGGAATACAAGCAGATACAGGAGGAATAGGTTTGTTTACGTCATCTTCACGGACAACAAAATAGTAGATAGAGTTGTATACTACTGCATTAGTCATATCATTTAGATATCGGTCGTCACCTAAACCACGCTGAGAGAACATACAGATTAATGGACTCTTACCTTCAGTGATAATAAGACCTGTATTACAATCGACTGGACGTTGAATAAGAAACCAGTTAAAGCAATCACCAGCTTTATCGAAAGACTCTGCCCACATTGAAAAGAATATACCGTGGTCTGTTACGGACAAATGGTAGCTAAGAGGTATAGCACTAATGTCAACATCGTCAGGCTTAAAACAAGACCAAAGAGTTCTGTCTTTGTGTCGAGTAAAGAACTCTGAACCGTTAACGTCACGTTCATTCGAGTTCTTAGGACTTAATCTGCCGGACTCTTGATTTTCGTTGTAGACTGTAGGAGATTGAGTATCATCAATCTGAGTAGGTGTACATGCCCACAGATTTATATACTGCCCTGAATCATTACAGTCAAGAACAAGTACCCAAGGCTGAACATCATCTTCGGCAAGAGGGTCTACATCAGTAGTAGCTTTTATAATAAAGTGCTTAGTGTTTGGAGACATTTGACCACCAGCTAACTTATCCGCAGCAACTACTTCAAAAGCACCACTAGAGGTTAAGTCTACTGCTAACTGATATCCAAGTTGATTTAAGTTAGTGAAGCCGTTACGTTCTACATTCATTATTCTAGCACCAAATAAGTTAATGTCATTTTAGGAGTGATAGGTCCGTCACCGACATTTGTAAATCTAAAATAAGCACTTCGAGTAGAGGGTTCTTCCATGTTAGCTAAGAAGCTATATCTACGAAAGAACTCATACGAACCATCATCTGCAACACGAATACCTTGGTCAACCAATAGATTAACATCAGATATAAAAGTGTATGGATTCAAATCAGAACGGTTAGGTCCTGTAAAACCTTCAACTTTTAAATCGTATGCATTGACTTCTAGTTTCAACATCATAATCGTTTTACCAACATCGGGAATAACGAAATCATGAGTTTCACCAGACTGCATTTGATCAGGCGCTGTATACTCTACAATACCACGAGAACCTGCATTAGATATGTAGTCCATCCAAACAGGTTTGCTTTGAGAATTAAGACCGAGAATCTGACCGGGTGTGCCTGGCACTGGTACTATACGATTCGGGTCTATGCTCAATGTATTCTCACCAAGAACTTGAATAGGAGCTTCGACTTGGTAGTCTGCACCAAACTTTAACTCTTCCCAAGTTTCTTTATCTGCCGTTAGCTTGTATATGGTAGAGTCTTCTACCACATACGCAAGCTGTCCTTCTTTTCGGGCATCAAACTGTTCTAGCATACCATTGAAAGACTTACGCTTAGAATCTTCTATCCAAGTGTTGCGGTCAGCTATCGTTTTGAATACACGATAGCCGCCTTTAAGATAAGAGTCTTCAATAAGGTATGGTATGTTCGAACTAGAAGGCACAAAGTAACTAGTAGCTGAAATTGGCATACCATGCTCCTATTATGCTTCACCAGATGCTGCGCTACCACTTCCATAAGTAATGCTGAACGTTGCAGCAGGACCGAATGCGAAGTCTGTACGGTATACGTAGTAGTCTGTACCGCCAATGTTGATCTCAGCAGGTGAACCAAACTCACCGTCATTGAGAGAGTGTTTACCCATGTCCCAACTACCGGCTTGATTGTTACCAGTGTTGACAATGTACAGGAAGCCCCAAGCTTTTGGATAAAGAATAAAGCCTTGCTCTGTGTCATTATCGTTAAGAGGACCTACTGTAATCTCTTCACCAGATGTACCAGTCAAGCTACCACCACCTAACGGATTAGAATCAGTTAGAAGATCGTAGAATTCTGGGCTTGCGTAATCTGCTCTGTAGTCTTGAATAGGTGCAACACCGTAACGAGGTGAAACATCGCTATCTGCAACATTAAGCGCAAGCGTATCTTGAACAGTAGTGCCATTCTCAGTGTAAGTACCGCGAATAGTAACAACCTTATCCCCTGTAACATCACCAAGAAGAACATCGTTATTGTTTGCACCAGTAAAGGTACTTCCATACGCGTTGCCAACAAATGCACGGCTAAGATCAGGACTGGTCTTAACATTCGCTGTACTGTTATCGCTGTACGTAACAACATAAGTAATTATTGCAGTCTGACCCTCAGTGTATTCAGTACCACTATCAGTAGACACTTCAAGAGATACAGGTACAAGTGCGGCAGCAATAATATCAACGTCTTTAGTAGCAGACATTGTTTGACCTTGAATCTCATGTGAAGCAGAGATTGTTACTTGCTGGTCTGTCTCTACATCGTTAGCAGTTAACACACCTGACGTTGCAATAGAACCGTATGTATCACCTGCTGTAAGTGACCAAGTTGGGTCATTAGTAAAGTCTTGTGTAGAACTATCGTCGTAAGTTACACGCAATCTATACTGTGAAGTAGTCTGCTCGTTAACAGAGTTCGCACCAATAATTGCAGCACTAACAGGCGCTGGTGGGTTATTGATAAGTGCAACATCCAAGTTAGCTCTTACTGTATTACCATGTTCAGTAAATTCAGCAGTTAACCGTACTGAGCGGTCTTGGTTGATAGAACCAGCCGTCAACTCTTGTCCGTTCAATGTACTGTATGCATTGCTTGACTGTGCAAACGAATCAGGGGTGAATGGAACAATTTCTGAACCGTCGTCATACACAAGCTTAACTGTATAGTTAGCCGATTCGCCCTCAGCAAGAGAAGTAGGCCCAATAATTTCAAGTGATTGAATGAGTGGGTCTGTATCAAGAATCGTAACAGTCTTCGATGCAGTAACTTCAACACCGTCATGAGTATAAGACGCATCAAGAACAGTAGTCTTATCACCACCATTAACTTCTTTAGCTGTAAGTAAGGCAGTACCATTAATAGTAGCATGGTTAGTTTGACTACTTGTAATGCTATCAGCAATAACGTCCTGAGTAGAGTTGTCATTAAACGTAGCACGGACAATATACTGGAACGTTGTGTTTTCATCTATGGCGTTATCACCAACGATTTCTAAACCAACTACTTCAAGACCTACAGAAACCTGAACGTTATGTGTATCAGTAACTGTAATTCCATCTTCTGTATACGAAGCACTTAGTACCACCTGCGTATTAGAAGTAACATTGTTGGTAGTAAAGTCACCTTGTACATTGATAGAAGATATAGAAGTGTTCGACGTACTAAACGTGTTCGGCTGGACTTGGGCAGTAGTTCCATCAGCGTAGTAAGCTGTCACTGTAAATACTGCGGAGTCTTGCTCTGGTACATTGGTAGGTCCGTTAATAGAGATACCAATTAATGAGCGGTCGATTTCGATTATGTCGTCCTCAGTTGGAAACTTCCAAATAGCAATCCATTCGTTTGGATTACTTTCACTCTGACCGATAATGAAAAGCATCATGCCTTGCTGTGGCGGCGCTGACGTAGAAACAAGAGCATAATCATTAGCGTTGATTTTAATCTTGGTTCTTGGATAGTCAGGGTGTGTATGGAAAGTTGGATAACGATCATCTGAGTTACGAGGGTCTTCAATAGACACAACGCGAGCCTCAGCTTCTTCTGCACTAAGTACAACTAAACCATGCTTTGTTCTTGAAGCAGGACCTGTAGGCTCTGCGTCTGTAGAGATACCATGCAAGCGAGGGTCTTCTACCACTGGTGAGTAATACTGGTCAGGTGTCCATAGCTCTGCATAAGTTTGAATCTCTTCCCAAGTATTCTTGTAGAAGCCTGAATCTGCGTGACTAGTACGCTTCAATGCTTTCTGATACGCTGGATGTTCAGGGTCAGCAGGCAACCAAAGAACGTTATATGGAAGTTGACTGAATGTAGGTTCAAAGAAAGAAACTACTACAGTAAACAACTTGTTTGGGTGCGAACGCTCTGGCTGTATCTCAAACTTAATAGGTGTATCAGGTGCTACGTTTCGATAACCTGCAAGTGTAAGATAATTACTGATAAAATCAATTAATTGTTGATCCATTATTCTTCTCCCTCAGCGACCTGAAAAGATTGAATGATATCAACGGTGGTAACTCCATCAGTCAATATACATCTTAAATCTACAGTTCCGGGTTGGTCAAACGTTACGTCAAAGTACTCTGGCTCTACGTGCGTAGGATTGTCAGGCAAAGGAACGTTGATAGACGGGCCGTATTCAATACTGGCTTTCATATCTACTACTGACATATCTGTAGGATTGAACCAGCCTACAAAGTGCATTTCGTTTTGATCGTCTTCTCCCCAAATAGGCATGAGAACACGTTTAGTTGTACCGAGTGGAATCTTGTCAGGATGACTGACTCCATATCGAGTTGTTGTACTTGGCATGGTAGCTCCCTACGCTAAAACAATATCAGCAGATACAATAGAGTAACCTGCCAAACTATCGGCGCGTGACGGGTTATCTTTATCTAACTCAGTTACCGCAGGATAGATTTGATTAGTAGTCAATCCATTCCACGCGCTATCTCCTAAGAAGTCTGCTAATGCAGTACCGCCTTCTACAGGAACCCCATTCGAAATAACTACAGCGCGTCCTGTAGTTGCTAGTCGTGTTGCTGGAACTTCATCATGCATTTCATCATGAGGAAGTGGATTACGCGAATCACTAAGAGTAGGGTCACCCTCAGTAATAACAACAGGGTCACCTGGGTTCGTTGATGTAACTGTTAGTCTAACAACACCAAGCATACCAGAGTTAGCTTCTTCTGTATTAGGCAAGATATCATCTTGTGGGTCCCAGAATTGCTCGTCCCACAGTTCGTCAAAAGTGGTAACTTTGATCCAAGTATGATTGAATGTACCTGAGCTTGGAGTAGCCTTTGATTCACGGCGATACATAGTTAAGTAATCAGCGCGTGAGCTATCAAACTGAATCCAAAGAACGTTCAAAGGAAGTTGCATTTCATGCGGTTCGGTTTTAGAAGCTACAATTGTAGTAGTCTTCAATATAGTTGGGTTCGTCTTTCTAACTACGATAGGTGTATTATGTTCAGAGATATTGGTATACGACATAATTCCCAAAACATAATCACGTAGCTTTTGTGATTGTACGTCAGCCATAGGAATACCTTATTAAGTTAAATCGTCAGGTTTGATTTTGCGCCAAACCAAATCACCAGCAGCATCAAAAAGAAGAGCAGCACCTACTTCTGGAACGCTATCAATAATATTAGCGTGACCTGTAGCGTGAGCTAACATAGTGGCTGGCTTTTCTTCGTGAGTATGCTCGTTAGGTGTACGAGGGTTAGAAAGACGTTCATCGCCTTCCACAATAGCAACTGGATAGTCACTATCAATAGGGTCTATGCTAAGTCGTACTTTACCGAGTGCTTCTGTAGTAGCAAAAGGAACTGGACTAACTCCGACAAGAGTTAAATCGCTTGGGTCATACACCTGCTCTTCCAGAACATCTTCATAGAAGTATAGAACTTCCCAATCCTGTTTGATGTTTTCAGATTGAAAGATACCAGCATCTTTAGAGATTCTGCGTAGCGCTTTACGATACAACATACTGTCAGGTCTAAAGCATATCCACACGACGTTCATAGGAAGAACCATATTAATAGGCTCTCCCTGCGCACATACAATAGCGTATGTGCGATTAGTTGAAACGTCGGTATGTCGCATAACAATAGGCGTATCTTCTGATTGCTCATTGATGCCCGACAACTTCTCTAAGTTAGAGATAAGTTGTTCGAGCCTATATTCCATACCCATAACATTTACCTTATAGTGTTGCGCGTGAACCAGTTGGATTCACATTGAACGTTACGTGAATACGCTTAGCCGCGATAACAGGGTCCATTACCATATCTAGAACTAAATCACCGTTGGCGATTGTATCATTAGTGTTGTTTCGTTCATCACAAATGTTCTGATACTCGTAAACACCACGACCTAAACGAATAGGCTCTAGAATTGAATCAGCGATACCACGAATTCTATCACGTAACAACTGATCGTTTGGACGGAACACACCGCGCAATGCTGAACGCTGTGCAGTTTTAAGAACGTAGTTTACTAGGCGAACAACGTTAACATACTGGAATGCAGTTGCATCTTTCTGTGTAGTTTGTTGACCCCAAATAACGTAACCGCCACCCCGAGGCATTTTGCGAATTGGATTGATTTGAGCCATATCCAATGCATCACGCGCACCTTGGTCATAGTGAACACGAGTACCTAAAACTTCAAGAGTACCTAGTTCAATACCAGCAGGGGCAAACCACAACGCACGGTTGTTATCCGCTTTCGCAAACGATGCAGCTACGTAACCACTAGGCGGTACAAACAACTCTAAGTCATTAACCGCATCGTACACGAGAACATCACTTCCGTAAATAGCACTAGCGCGGCTAGACATATTAAGAATGTTGTTCTTGTAATTAATCGCGTCTGCTACTTCTTGCTGATCACTAGGTAAGTCTAGGATTGCAACGCTATCTCCACGGCCTAAAGAAATTTCATTTAGTGCGTGGTGAACAGTGTGGTGAGTATAGCCGCAGTTAACAAGAATATCGATATCAACTTCTTCTGGGTCGCTGTAATGTTCTTGCCAAGCTTCGATGATTTGATCGTTAGTTACTGGAAGACCGTCGCTACCACCGTCTAGTATAATACTAGCTTTAGACACGATTTGGAATTCAGAACACAGGTCATTGTTCTTAACGCGAATAAGTTTAGACTTCTTGTTAATAACATCTTCGATGAATAGCTGATTGCCTTCTTCATCAACTTCATGATGACGAGTAACAAGAAACGATTCATCAGGTCGAGTCTGACCTGTAGCTTTAGCAGCAAACACATCTACGTAGAAGTGTAATGGGTTGTGACCGTTACCACGAATAGCAACACCTGCAGGGTTAGATGGACGTACTTGAACTACGATACCATTGTTCCATTCACCTGGATCAGCAGCACAAAAGTACGCTACCAAGTTAGAAACGCCTGGAGTTGTTGGGGTAAAGCCAAGTGTATTAAGAGGGTCTTCGATGCCTTCTGGATCATTCGTTGTTTGATTAGTCCAGTTACTCATTGCCAACTGAGGGTTCTGAGCGTTAACATCGTCAACTGTAAGGTAAGTACCAGCCGTCAAAGCTTTGTTAACTACGCGAGTTACATAGCACATGCTAGACTGGTAAAGGAAAGGTTCAACTGAATAGTACATATAACCGAATTCAGGACCGCCAGCACCAAATAGTGCTTTGTAGTCTGCGAAATCAGTTACCGATGTACGTTCACCTACAGGGCCGCGTGGTGCGCCGCCAACAAATGCTGCAATAGAGCTTGGAGCATTTGCAGGGCGTTCACTTAAATCTTTGATATAAGTGTATACCCCGTAAGCTGGATTAGATGGATTTATGATAGACATAATTACTCCCTAAAAGGACTATATAAAGGCTGAATTTCACAGCAATCTTTATATAAAATTATAAAACTTTAAGAGAGTAAGTAAACCGTTATTCAAAGAAATCGAAAGAAGAATCAGGCTCAGCAGGATTGGGTATATCCATTTCTACATCAAATTCGAAATATCCACCTTTTAAGTCTTTAATCTTTCTTTCATATTCTTTGATTTTGTTTTTATAGAACTGAATTGTTTCTTTAAGAATAGAGCGATACAAGCCAGAAGCAGGCACTGAACCGTTTTGAAGATACATAGTAATAACAAAATAGAATTCATCTTGTTTAAATTCCAATATCTCATATTCTACATTTTTCAATTCTGTTTGAAGAGAGATAACCCTAGCTTCAAGTTCTTCGTATGCAGTAAGTTCCGCAGGTTGTAGTCGGCGAGCTTCTGCAATAGCTTTTGCTCTATCCGACTTATTCTTAACACGCTCCCATATTTGTTCAAGAGCATGTATGTCTAAAACTGAGTATGCACCTTTAGCTTCATAGTAGTAATCAACTAGAGGGCTGTTCGGGTCAATTTTATCTGGATGGGTTCTGTTAGATATCTTATAGAACAGTTTCTTACAAAGCTTTTTAACTTTTGAGTTAGGCTTATGAACTACATCATCCAGTTTATCAATATCTTTTTGATATTCTTCGCGCTTACGACTTCTACGTCTATCAGTATCAGAAGCAACCTGTAACTCCCTGAGAAGTCTTTCAAACTCGTCGTAAGTGTCCATGTAAATTGCTTTGAAGCGTTCAGAAGTTTCAATGTCTTCTGTACTGTAGGGTGTAACCGCTTCTACTACTTCTGTTTTAATTGAAGATAGCTTTTCCAATTCATCATAAGCTTTATCTATTTTGAGTTTAAGAGTTGCTTCATCCAGACCGTTAAAGTCTTTAGGAACATATACAACAGGAAGAGTCACATTAGTCTCCAATATAGTTAAAGGAGGGAAAACCCCTCCTAATCAATTTAAGCAGTCTAGCGATTAAGCTGACCGATATCTTTCGACAGCAAAACGCTTATGTCTTCTGGTACTTCGTTTCGTACATGCAGATGCTTTCGCAACCAAGCAAGGTTTGCACCGTGCTTATCTACAACTCTACGATTACTAGGTATGTCTAATTTTTTGTTTTGTAAGAATACGTTTAGACGTTCCAGCTCACTCATTGATTTATTTTCCTTTTTCCTTGTAGTGTAGTTCTACTGTGTTAGAAGATACTGCAACGGGGTACACCTCTTCTAGTTCAACAGTAGACTCGATTAAGGTAACATTATTGATACCTGTAATTATACCCTCACCTGCGTAAACAGATATAGGCAAATCTTGTTTGGCAAGAACTTTCCAAGCTTCTAGAACTTTAAACACTTCTTTAGACGTATCGAGATAAGAAATCTTTATAGTGCGGTCTCTATATGAAACAGAAGAGTGAGCAATAATATCAATGCTCGTATAACCTAAAGAACTTGACAAGTACGCTGGAAGTTCAGCAGTAATAATAGCACCGTCTTTAATCTTACTTTCACGAATGCGTGTAACTAACGAAAAGTATTCTGACAATGCGACAGACGGAGTTTCATCTGAATACATACTATAGAGGTGATCTACAAGATCTGGAATGTCCATTTTAAGTTTAGACTGAATGAGTTCAAACTCTTTTGAACTACTGCGTTTAGACAACATGGTTTCCATGCTATTCTTCCAAGCCTGCTCTTTAGTTCCTAGATTAGACTCGATTACTTCTTTTGCAGTTGCACCACCGTAAATGCCTTCGGATTTAAAGTAAGAAACCGCAATGTCTGGAACATCACTATGAGAGCCACCATCGACTTGTACTTTACGAGCCTCTGCCATAGCTTCGTTAATCCAAAGACGTTCGTACTCTTCGGGAGTTACGTAGTCTTTAATAGGTAGAGGGCTACGCATACTGTGAACATATCTGTAGTAGTAAACGCCAAAAGGTTTAATACGATGTTCGTGTATCTGCTTACTAGCTAAATCAAAAGAAAAGAAGTCCAAACCGAATAGACCTGCTCTTGCTTTGTAAAAGACGTTTACTTTTTTCATTATATATCCAAATTTATAGAACCAATCTTATTCTGAGGACCTATACGTATCGCATGATTCAATTGCATATACAGTCTCTTGCTAAAGAACTCAACTGGGTTGTTACCTGAATGTACTACGATTCTTGGTATCTTATCGAAGTACGTTAAAATGTCTCTTAGTGTTTCTATTCTTTGAGGAGTAGAGTCATCGGTGACATTGCTTAAAATTAGAAGAGAAGGCTTCTGATCACGTATCTTATCTATATATCCGTAAGAAGTATCGGAGTACATTCTATACCAAAGTGGTTTGCTTCTGCATTTGCTTTCAGGGTCAGTATAATCAAATGTTGCACTTTCCATTACAGTTGCTGCAAAACACTTAGCGCGTAAATCAGATGGATAACTATTTACACAGGTTATAGTAGGTTCAGATAGAGGGTCAGATATTAACTTCTTCGCGGAATTTAACTGCTGCGCTACTGAGATAATACTAGACTTTATATCTTCACGTATTACCGGCTTGAACTGAACTAAACTTTCTTCCAATTCAAACTTTATTGAAGAGCCTTGCAGGACAGAGTTATCTAAACCTCTAGCCTGCATTATCTTTAGTATATGCTTATCGTATTTAAAAGTAATCATAGACTCTATTTACAGTATTTGTTTACCAACTACGTAGTAAAGGCTTTTCCATAGGCTTTGACTTTGATTTCTTTTGCTTGCGTGTCTTAGCCATTGTTTCTAATTCTCGAATCTCACTTTCAGAGTATTCAGAATAATCAACGTTATGTTTGCCATACTCGTTGCCTGTCATACCTACGTTTTCAGAATACCAATCTAGTGCTTGTCTGCTAAACTTGAAACCTAAGTTGTTGCTGTGTCTCCAAGTAGACTTAAAACAACCAATAGACTGACCTAGCTCTGGGTCAACAAACATTCTAATGATTGGTGACTGCTTTGGTACGTCTTCCGATGCAGGAGTTAGAATACGAGAAGATTCCTGTTCCCACTTTGGTTCGTTAGACATAGGCATACCGTAGTAGTGTGTGTCCCATCTTGGTACGTTCAAACCCACCTGCAATAAGCTACGAGTACCACACACTAATCTAATAGTACCTGCACGAGCATCATCAAGAATCTGTTCACGCAAGTCTTTATGTTTCTTAGTAGCACCTCCAACAAACTGGGCTGCAATAGTACTACCCCAAGCGTTGTTAATTGTTTTAACTATTTCATCAGAGTGATAGACAGTATAAACAGGGAACACAATAGACCGATTAGCTTCTAGGTCTTTCAGAAGCATATCTATAATCATATCATTACGTTTCTTGTGAGTTGCTAAGAAACGCATTGCACCAGTCCAAGCGCTAGGGTGTTTACTTTGATAAGCTCGTTTGTTTTTAGGTACTACTTTGTGTGTCTCATGAACATAGATAGTTGGAGTCATAGTTTCTATCTTTGCTTCTGCAACCGTAGGACCTACTAACTCTCGCACAAGATAGTGCTTCTTATCTTTACGTTTATCGGTAGCAGTACAACCACCTTTAAACTTGGTGCGAACTGAGCTAACCAGTCTAGAGAATTCTGAGGCGTTTGCCTTTTGAATTTCATCTATCCATAGCGTACCAAAGTTTTCGTTTAACCATTTCTTACGCTTCTTGCCGTTCTTGTCGCTAATCAATGACTGATACGTCATGATACCAATTTGAAACTCTTCGAAGTCAGACTTTGAATTCATCCAGCCGTAAAGCTTCTTGCCGTACTTTTCTTCAAGCTGAGGCAAATTGGTATGCGCTACGATTTCTTTTAAGAAGTTGTTTAGATAGTCACGCTGGTCAGCAACAATAACCATACGTCTACCCATTTTTATCCCGATAGCAATTGAAGTAACTGTCTTACCAGTACGAGGCGGAGCTTTGATGATACCATGCTTTGCTTCTGCCCAATCTTCTACTAAGGGAATCTGCTTTTCACGCAAAGAACCCGTAAACTTGACGGGAACTGTGAACTTCTTATCGGTACGTAAATCAACTACTTTGAATTGACTGTACTCGATTCCAAATTTGTCTTCGATTTTTAGACGGTCACCGATGGGCAGTGCTGCATACGTAATACCTTTATGAACATGAGTAGACCAAGTTCTAGTACAACCTAAGTATCCACCCAATTCACAAGATGCACACTCTTCGGTAAATCGAATACGTCTGAATTCGCAGTCTTTGCAAACCATATCATCATAACGGTGGTGGTCATAATGCTTTTTCAAATCTTCGTCATCAATGTAATCGATAGGAATATACATCTTTGCGCGTAGATAAATCTTATCGCTCATTGAATACCCTGACTAGCAATGTGAAATAGTATGCTGCAATATATCTTACTACAACGTGTAGAAACTCTTGGATCTGGAATATCCATGCTCGTGAAAACCTTATCAATGTAAGTTCGTTCAAGCAAGTTTACATATTTATCCATAGGACCCATATTAGGGTCATTAAAATCTAATATGCAAGAACGCTGACTACTCCACTCCCCGTGAAAAGGCGATTGAAAAAATGCAAAGCTTCCATGATCCAATCCACCAGTAGGAACAACACCGACTGTATTCAAAGAGTTAGAATATCTAAGTGCATACGTCCAGTATTTTAAACGTTCACGCTCTGAATTAAACTCTACATGATAAGTCTGTGCGCTAGGTACGTTATTGAATTCCATTTTTGATACACCACGCTAAGTAAGTTAATGGAACTTGATTAGCCTTTAACATAGGCATTTTGTATTGAAAGTAATATTGATTAAAGTTTGCAAAATCAAAACCATTTATAAATCCCATCAACCTATCTCCGTGTAATCGCGCTTAGCAAGAATCTGGAAAGCATCAATCAGGTGCTTGACTGTAAAGCTAGCCTTGTCGATATCTTCTAAGTATATTTTAAGAATTGTAATCAACTCATGTGTATCATTTAGATATTCATGAAACTTGTTCATCACTGCCTTAATAAAAGCCTTACGTTCTTCTTTAGTACGTATGTGCTTCATATCTTGACTGTATCGAACTAAGAAATAAGACTCAAAAGCCTCAATCATTTTACTTAATGACACATGTGCTTCTGTAGCTGAAACAAGTATCTCACTATACCGATGCCTGTTAGTTGTGTCTTTGATTGCAGCTTCTGTTAGATTCTTTACAAAGTTAGGATGCCCGGGCGACAGCTTGTGTATCATGCGTGTCTTGTGTAACATCTTTAACTCGTCTTTGTATTCGTCGAAGGGTATTTGAAAGAGGTCAGAAGTATCAAAAGTACTTTTCAGTCTTTTGTATCTGGTATCTCTTCTTAATAAAGACCTTACTTGATCATCTTGTGCAGACATTTAAAGTACCACAAATTTGTTTATGTTGGGAGTGTCTGGGACTAACAGTAAAGAACCCTCATTGTCTGAGTACGCATACGTACCGCCAAAGGATTCTGTTTTTAACTGTAGCATTTCAGAAAGGGTGCTGTCTAATACAGTCATAGAAGATTGTTTTAGAATAAGCTTCTTAGCATTAACTATAAACAGTGACCCAACAACCGTTTCTTCATCAGACTCTATTAGATACTGAACACACTCAACGCTGTGTTGCATCTTGGTATCTACAAGAACAGTAAGGTCGCTGTAGTCCAGAGTCGAATTATAAAACAGTGCTATATGCTGGCGACCATTAGGTGCAAGACCCAAGTTAACAAAAGTGTTTAACTCAGGTTCTTGCTGCAAACTAAAAGTCTTGTTGATATCTTTTAACGGACTCTTCACTATTGTTTCAATGAAGCTGTCTGTCTAATGTTAATAGAACCAAAGTCATCTGTCATTTTATGATAGACAGTAATAGCTGTAGGTGTGTCGCCTTCAAGATGTTTAAGCTTACACACTACGCTGCCTTCTTTGACATTGTTAAGAACGTCAGCAAGTATCTTAGGGTGGATAGCTACTTCATTCTTCTTTATTGTCTTAGGTACTTTAGCATAGTCGATAATGTTTGATACATCACCATGTTCATTGCTAAATGCAAACTCAACACCTGACTTGCCGAAGTTTAAGTTAACATACCCGCTTTGATTAGAAGTCATTAGAGTTCCAATACTAGCTAACGTATCCAGACTGTCTTTAACTGGAATAGAATACATACCGTCAGTTGGGGCATTCTCATATTCTGAGAAAGTTTCAATAACATGATCCAACATCTTTGTGTCTAACTCTTGTAGAGGAGGAAGACCGATAAGTACGTTATCAGATAGAACTCGGAATCCCGACTCTTCAACAAAGAAACTTGCAGTGTCTTCGTCATCTTCGGACAGTACACGGTTAACTACATTGAAGATATCACTAGAGATAACTAGATTGAAGTCTCTTCCCATACCAGAAGACAAGTCAGCTTCCATTAGGTTGATAACCCAGCGATTAACAACAGCAACAGTAAGTCTATCGTCTTTAATGCTGATGTTCATAGGACTAACGGCTTTATCGTCGTGGTGATCAATAACACGAGTACGTTGCGAAGCTACACGCAATCGGTTTAATAGCTCAGAACCAATTGCATCTTTTCTAGATATACCAACAAAGATTTCGTTCACTGCTGGAATCTGGTCAACGGTTATTGGGTTAGTCTTCAATGCAGATTTGAATTTACCTGATACGATTTTAAGTTCAGAACCGTCATAGTCACATTGCATTGCACCACGTTTGTTGATAACGCGCTTTAGAATTTCCGCATCAATGTTAAAGCAACCTGACACATCAACTTCTATTCCAGTGTTGATAGCAATGTGAGTATCCGTAGAATAACCTACAAGATACAAGAAACCTTCGTATGCAACAAACAAGTGCTTGCGCATAACGTTGTTAGCATTAACGAATCCAGTAATAACAGTAAGGCTATCAAGCAAAGAAGAAAGAGTCTTGCCTTCTATTTCAAAACTAAACGAATTAGAGCTTAGCTTTTCATTAATCTGGATTTTAAACAGCTTTTCGTTGCTAACTGTTTTACTAGTTGTTTTGGGTTTGCGGGTGGAGGCTCGCGTCTTAGTAGTCTTAGAAGACCTTGTACGTTTTCTTTTTACGTCAGTCATTATTTATCTTCCATATCTGAATTCTTACTATTTACAGTTTGTGTGTCTTCTACGTGAAAACCTGCAATTCTTCCATGAACAAAGTCTACTGTAAGGGTATATCTATCTGTTTCTAAAGGTACTGCACCTAGTAGAACACCAAATACGTTTGTAGACAATCTAGTATCGTCTATTTTAAAACAGTGGCAATCTGTCTGAGACAAAGCGACAGAGCAAACGTAGATAGGCATAAATATTGCTTCTATTACATTGCGGTCTGCCGCTAACATTTCATTCAGACGATTAGATATAGTGGTAAGTAAATCTAAATCGTTGCTTTCCATTAATCAGCCATTTCCTCTCTATATTGTTCGAGGGCTTTAAGGCGCTCAGACTCTCTACGTGCAATCTGCATAAGGCGTTTGTGTTTGAAAGATTTTTCTTTTCCTTTCTTCTCTTCTGATGCTTTAAGTTTAGCAAGCTTAGAAAGGTTAGCCTTAATCTCTGACACAAAGCTCTTAGCTTCTTGTCTGTCTTTCTTAGAACGTATGTCTTCGCCTTTAGATTCAATATCAATACCGTTAGACCAAAGCTGTTTCTTCATCCAGTCAGGCATAGTATCGTATTGTGTTTCCATAATAGTATGGTACGCTGCATCTACATCTAAATCAGAATACCCTAAGTCCTCTACTTGGTCTTTAAGCGTTTGCTTTATTATGTCTTTGATTCCTTCATACGAGAAGTCCCAACCTTTCACATGTTTCTCAGTAGCACCAATTTCAAAATCGATTTCTGGTAATGATGTGAAAGTAAACCCTTTGATGCGGTCTTGAACTTGCTTAACTACTTCTGTAGTCAGTCCACGCTCAATCAAATCAAGAGCTAGCCAAACGTCTTCGTAACCTACTTCAACTGTAACCGAGTCATGCACAGACACAGATAAATGCATATCAGGATAGTGACCTGTATTTTCGTAATGCTCATACATCATTCTGTTAATGTTTCTAATTCCGATCATCATCAAGTCAGAACCAAAACCCTGCACTGGACTGTTAACTGATCTACGCTCTTGGCTAGAGTTAACGAAACCAAAGTTAGGATACTCAGAAGGCAACATCAAAGACCACAAGTGTCTACGTCTTCCAACTGGTGATTCAACGAATAGGTTCTTACGGGCAAAGTTTTTAACTTTCTCGAACCATTTCAATCCAACAGGGAAACGTTTTAAGAACTTAGCTTTCAAGTCTACGATTTCATCTACTGTTCTTCCAGAAGAAGCAGCAAGACCTTTATCACCTTGCTGATAGATGAGACCGAAGATTACTGTCTTAACTGAGTTACGTACTTCTGCGATCTTCTCGCGCATAGTAATTGGAATGCCAAAGAAGTAACTAGCATTCAAACGGTGAACGTCACCTTCGTCTACTATTCGTCGCGCAATCAATTCATCAGGAACTGCTCTGAACCTGTTACGTAAGTCAGCACCAGTTTGGAACAAATCAGCAACACCTTGGTCGCCTGAAATAATAGACCAACCACGTACTTCGTGAGCAGAGTAATCCACTTTGATTAATAACTTGCCGGGTCTAGAGGCAAAGATACGTTTTATCTGTTTACCAAGTTCACTACGACTTGGAATCTGCTGCAAGTTCGGGTCAGATGCCGATGTTCGTCCAGTAACAACTTTTTGATAGCTGTATCTAGGTCGAATACGTTGGTCAAACTTAAAGTCTTCGTTAGTAGCCCAAAGCTTCAACAGGTTTTTAACGTAAGCAGATTTTAACTTGTTAGCCTTCTGCCATTCAGTATACAGAGAAACAATCTTGTTGTCTTTGTGGAACTTCTGAAAGTCTTTATCTAGTTTGTATTGTAAGTCACCGTTAGCTCGTTTCTTTTTACCAGGGTCACCAACAGGTTCTAACTCTAAAACATCAAAGAACAACATTTGTTTGTGTTCTTCTTTGTTGAGTGAGAAATTTTCTTTAGCCGTAGTCTTACCAAATAGACCATGCTTAGGAACATTACGATCTTTAGATATCAACTCATTAACTTTGCGAACTGCATCGGACGTATAGATAGCAGCTTCAATCTTGGCAATCTCTGTATTGATAGGACTATTAGGATGTTCTAGTTTGAACAAGTACTCTACATCAGCATACGCACCTGTAGATTCAAGACAGCTAAACGTATGTATCTGGTCACTAATCTGATTGCCCACCAGCTTTTCATAAAGCTTGTAGTCAATATCCTTAGCTCGTTCTATTTGCTTGTAGTAGATGTGCCAAGGAACAATAACGTCCAGACTACAGTATTCAAGAACAGGTTCGTCTAGGTCTACTTGGTGTATTGTAGCTCTTGCTTCTTTACCGAATGAACTAGTATAGAAACTTCTACAGCCATATTGCATAGACAGGTTTGCCAAGCTGTAGTAACCATTACCAAGCAACGTACCTAAGAACTTCATGTTCTCGTCCATTGCAAACTCACCAGCCTGTATATCCCACACATCGCAACGATAGTATCTAATACCAAAGTTACTACGCATAATGTTCAAGTCAAACTGGGCATTCGTATAAACTTGATAGCGGTTACGTGCTTGCTTTTCGAAGAACTTTCTAAACAAACTACGAATAAGCTTTAACTCAGCAGGAGTAAACGGTGTGCTGTAGTGATAAATAGGTATAATGAACGCTGTCTTACCATCGTCACTCATTTGAACAGTTTGTATTTTACTACATACCCTGTATAACCCGTCTGTCTCTGTATCGATTGCGAGTATTTCAGCTTTAGCCATTCGCTTTAGACATTTCTTGACTTTATCAATAGTGTCTACGTATTCGATTTCGTAGTTTTTCTTTTTCTCGTCGGCTATAAAAGGTATCGCATAACGCAAATCACCACCATCTAAGGTGGTAACTAAGTTACGGGCCATATAACCAAGCAAGTTTGGAGTGTTTGTAGGGTTAGACCTAGATTCAAGAACAGAGTTAAAACTAAGACTAGCAACGTGTTGGAACTCATGTGATTTATTTTGGTACTCTACGCGAGTATCGACAGGCACACCTAAGAAGTGTTGATCAAAGTTCTTAAACTCTAATATCGTATCTCGATTGAGTGCATATTGAGGGTCTTTACCAAACGTGTGAACAACGTCAGGCTTATAGTCCGTTATCATTTTCTTCAATCGTCTGCTAAACTCTAGCTTAGCTTCGTTTTGAAAATCTTCGGACTCATTGTAGGTTTTAAAGCAATTGAAGTTTACGATAAGATAATCAAATTCATCAATGCTGTATTCTGACTGATAGTAGTCATACGCTAAGTCCGTAAGACCGAAGAATACACTATCAGTGTAGCCGCTTAGTATCTCACCATTCTTTAAGTCTTCTGTAGGAACATGATCCAACACAAAGAGAATCTTACCAGCGGGCTTTTTAGCTTTATGTTTGAGTAGTGCCAAATCGCCGCCAAACTTTTCAACACGTTCAACGTAGCGATTTTTAAACTCAAAATCAAAATCAATATAAGTCTGAGACATATTGGGCTTTTATCAGTTAATTGAACTCAATGTTACTTTACACTTTTTCATATTGCAGACACGAAAAAGGGAAGCCGAAGCTTCCCCTTTATTAACCCGGCAATTTACGGGTCTTTTGATTAGAAGACTTAGACGAATCTTTATCTTCTGAATCTTTCTTGTCTTCAACAGGCTTAGACTTTTGAGCTTCAACTACATCTTCAAGCTTTTCTGTCTTAACTGCTTCGCGACGATTATCGTACACCTCAGGTAAATCACCTAACCATTCACGAACACGTTCATCTGTCAGTTCATCACATTTCAGATATCCACGATTCATCGGGTCAAGATACATTCCTGTAGGGAACTTACTATTAGCATTAAGTTCGAAAGGCATACCACCATTCGGATATGCAGGCTTGAATTTAGGACTTCTTTCAAACTCTTGCTTTGCTGCAATAGTCTGTTTAGACCAAATACCATCACACTTGCCTGTATAGTAACCTAATGCTTTCAAAACCATTTGCTGATTCTGAATAAGTCGTCTGTTAACCATAGTGACTCCTGTTAGGAGAAAGCAAGGGATTAATTCCCTTGCAGTTCTCGATTGTGTTCTCTGGTGCGAACAGGTTTAAGTTGAGCTAAGTCTTTAGCAAGTTCTTCCATGTTAGTAATGGTATAGCCTGCTTTACGTAAATCACGAATCTTAGCTTTCGCGTTAGTTCTGTTCACAGCGAAGAAAACCGCCATGCCTGGGTGAAGTTTCCACTTACCAAATTTACCAGCGCCCGGCATTGTTTTACCAATGTGCTTTTGCATTAACGGGTTAGTTTTCATATCCACTGTTAGACGTAAACGATCATCTAAGATAGCTGGATATATTTTGATAACTTTTCTGTTCTGAGACTGACGGTGTCTAGTACGGAAGAAGTTAGGTAAGTCTGCTTGTACCTTAACAGCTAGTTGAAGATTGAAACCTAAAGTACGAGTCTCTTCTTCAAACGCATCCATTACAGCACCAAGACGGTTTGCACTAGGCTGATCATATCCGATGTTATCTTCAATGTAGTCTAGAGCTTTTTCGAAGTGCATGTAACGCTGGAACTCACAGTAAGCAAATTCACCAAATGGTGCAAAGCCAAGGTTCTTCAAGTCTGCCGCATCTGGGTCATTAGCATTAACGTGAAGTGCAAGGAAACCATTATAGACAGAAGCAATAACTTCAATGTTCATATCTTTAATTGGCTTACCTGAATCATCGATGGTCTGTACTTTACCAGTGTTGTCCTTAGGCATTTCAGGAACTTTGGTAATTCCCGTATTAACAGGACGACCTTCTTTGATGTTCTCCTCACGTTTCTTCTTCTTCTCTTCCAAGCGGTCTTGCTGCTTACGTTTCTTCTCGATTTCTCGATTACGTGCAGCTTCTTGCTCACGACGGGCATCTTCGGCTTGCTTAGCTTTACGCGCATCACGTTCAATGCGCTTACGCTCAGTTTCAGTAGCCCAAGGTTTATTGGTTTTGAAGAATCTGTCTAAGTCTGCTTGTGATACCTTGGCAGCAACAAACACTTTACGAGCATCAACTTTACCCAATTCATCGTTTGCATTGTAACGAATTTGTAGAACAGATACAGGCTGACGAGGGTCAATAACTTTCTTACCATCACGCATAACAAAGTTCTTAGCCCAACCTACTACAGTACCAGTACCAAACTCAGTACGAACAGGAAGACCGCGAATCAGTTTAGTAACGTCTTGCTCTGTTACATTAAGAAGCGCTGCGATATTGTTATCGAAGTTCTTCTCCGTCCACTGACCGTACCAAGATGGAAAATCAATTAGACCAAAACCATCTGGATCAGGAATCTTCTGGTTCGCTAAGATAGGTACATTGTCCATTCTAGCAAAGTCTTCTTCGATAGGCACAATAGGTAAGTCTTGCATCGTTGCCAATGTAGTCTTACGCATTTCGTGGAACTCTTGACCCTCAATAGAGTTAAGCTTAGCTTTAGCTTCGAAGTGTTCCCAAAAACCACCAATGCCCTCAGTAGCCGCTTTGATAAGAGTAGGAATGTTCATCTTGATTGGATCAAGAGTCATTTCCATAATCGCATCGTAACGAGGGTTACCTTTTTCATCGAACTTGGTCTTGTCGATTGTCTTCCACATCAAACGTGCAATCTTGGCAACCTCTAGTGAACTCTTAGTGATTAACCAATCAATGTAGATAACTTCTCGACGCATATCCCCAGGTCTACCATCTACAATCTTAGCAGCAGACGGGTCAGGTCGGAAGATACGTGCAGTAGACTGTTCGTAGTCACCCGGCGACCAAGGAGTTTCAACACGAATAATACGTGAAGCCATTTGCATGTTGTGCCCTTCTGAAATTGCTTGTTCATTAGCAATCAGAATACGCACTTCTGGGTCGTTCTTAAAGTCTTCTATTTGTTGCCACTTGTCATCTAACTGACCGTGGAATCTTCGAGCCATACCTTTATAGCGCTCAGGTAGCGCGTTATAAATAGCATCGGTACTACGGGTGTAACGGCAGAAGATAAGAACCTTACCATGCATTTCCTCTTTCCAGTTTTCTACATCTTCTGTAGGAGGAATTACACTAGCTGGTGTCTCACGACGTTTCAACGATACTTCATCTGTTTCTAAGCGACGGCGCATGAAGCGGCGCTTCTCGTACTCAACAACATCAAGCTCACGCACTTTCATGCCCGGCTCCCAATGTTGAATAACAGCAGATGCGTTATAGTCACCTGAGTACTTATCAACTTTGAAGTGTCTGTCTAGACGTTCAACAACGGCACGAACCTTTGGTGTCTGATAATCACTAGGAACGTTAGCAGCTTTAGCCGCATCTTGGAAAGCTTCATCACCCCAAGGGTCAGTAAGAATCTGTTCCAATCGTTGCATGTGACCGTCAAACTTCATCGGGTCAATCATTGCCAATTCGTCATCTTCATCAAAATCTAAATCGACAGTATCGTTGTCTTCACTATCTTCGGTCTTCTTCTTCTTTTTAGAAGCATTAGCAATAGCATCATTTAGTTCATCGAACGTTTGCTCTAACAATGCCATGTACGTCTTAACAAAGACCTCATTAAACGGGTCATTTTCGTCATTCAATTCAATCTCTAGGAAAGAGTCAATTGGATTCGGAAGCATGAATGCCCATTCTTTACGCTTAACAGTAATTACCGCAGCGTGTTGGCCTAACTTACTACGAACACGAACAGCACCATCAGGCGCATCGGCATCTATAGCAAAGTCATCTGGTGTACGGAAGATGTGAGAAGAGAACAAAGCACTTTGTCCTACTGCATCTTTAAGTAGACCGTGAATGAATGTACCAGTAAGCAAGCGAGTATATAAAACCCCAGGCATAGTAAAGACTTGTTTAACAGTAGAGTGTACTGCTGACACATTACCTGCTGCTGGGTCAAATGTTTTAGCTTTATGTGATTCATCAAGAGCCACATAGTTAAAGCCGAGACGTTTAATAAACTCAGTACCACCGTAAAGTTTCAACTTCTGAGGGCCGTAAGAAATATCTTGCGCACCATTTTTCAAGAAGTGAATACCAGTAAAGAACATTGTATTGCGAGGAGCGTTACGGACAAGCTCTTCTAAACGTTCCATGCCCCAAGTTTCGAAAGACTCTTTGGTAATAGGAACAGCATTCCATGTACCTTTAGTAATCTTTGCCAAGTCTTCACACCAGTTAGCACATAGACGGTCTGGTGAAATGATGATAGGTTTAATAGGCTCACCTGCTTCTGCTGACATAGAACCAATGTCTAACAACAGCGTAATAGTTTTACCACCACCTGGGTGTATATCTAGAAGCGCATGTTTTGGCTTACGTCGCAAATACTTATGAGCTTTAATTTGGTGAGGGAACACCTGACTACCATCTGCAATGCCCGGCATACGAATGTCTTCAACGTCAATCGAATCATCTGGTTGATATGACTCTGCTTCTTCTTCCGCTTGTCTAAATATATCTACCGCGTTAGGCACATACTTAGAATACATAAACGCAAGAGGCATGATAACACGACTAACTGTAGTGAACGGTAATCCATAACCACCGATAATCGGGTTAAACTCTTGTAGAGGCTTAGTTAAAAGCTTAACGTCTGCTTTTGTAATTGCTTCACAAGCTTTCTTGAATACAAGACCACCTAAGTAGTTGTATACATTACCGAACTCATACATCGAACTAGATTGCGGGTGGAAGTAAGCATTGTGATCACGAGCTTCTGTGTGCGCGTTATCAATACCAACTTCATCAACAAGAATCTTGTACAGGTTTGTGCCCGGCGTTGCAGTAGCATCACGCAATGCATCAATAAGAAGAACATAAATAACGTTAGCTTCTGAGTTTTCATCTTTAACTAACAGATTACCACGTTCATCAAGGTACTTGTTATACAAAGCACGGTCTAAAGGTGAGCTAGACAAATCAGTTAAGTCTAGTTCTTGCATAGCTTCTTTGATGATAGATTGCAGGTCAGGCATAGCATTCTTACGTGATAAGAATACCATAGTCTGTAACAAGTTTTTAAATTGCTTAGAGTAGACGAAAGAAAACAGGCTAGCAATATCGCGACCGTCGTAAATAGACGTAGCCTTTAGCTCTTTTTCGCCAACCATTTCTGCAAAGTCAGTTCCCGGCACCATATAGTTAAGAGTTTCTAAGAAAGTCTTAGCTTGACGGCGTTCGCCTTCTTCTGAGAAGTCGTAACCCAGATAATCAGAAATAGCTAGTGCGCTTGGGGTAGTAGTACCATTCATATCAGTTGATAACTGAGTGAACGGGCTACCAGTACCAGTAGTAAGGAAAACGTTGTAGTCCCAGTTAAACGCAATCAATGAACCGCGAAAACGAGATAGTTCTTCTTTACTGCTACGAACAGACTTTTCAATATTTGGGTCTTGCTTGGCAACAGCGAATGCTTTACTTAGAAGAGTTTTGCTTTCAGTAAGTGGCGCACCTGCTGCGTATGAGGCACGTAATGCATCTTCCATCTTAGCTTCGTATTCTGCTGCGTTGTCTAAATCAACGTCATCAGCGCGAGGCATAAAGCTTAGCAATCCACGAGGTGATACGCAAATACGATCTTCGTTTACGCGACCCGGGTCTTGTGGATAACCGTTCTCTTCGCGGTGCTTAATAAGAATGTTGTTCTTAGAAGCTGGAACGATGTAACGAGGAATCTTGTTCCATTGCGCGCCGTTAGTAGCAGAGCCTTTAGTACGCATATAAACGCGTGACCACTGTGTAACCCAAGTACTTAACGCATAATAGTTAAGTGAGCCGTCAGTAGTTTGAGAAATATAATCAACAAACTCTTTCGGCATGTGAATAGAGTACGATACAGAGAACTTTGAAAGCTTAGCAGCTTCACGAGTAACCAAGTCTTCATTCATAGGCACTTTAGGCTCTAAGTATGAATCAGGGTTTTCCTGTTTGTAAGCGTACTCACTAGCGTAAGTAGCGTACTCTTCCGCAATAGCTCTATCCGGCGCAATCATTATCAAGAATGAATACGTATCATTCATGTTCGGGTTGTTAGGAATTGAATCAAAGATATCAATCGAGAAACCCATATTGCGGGCAAACACTTGGTTCAACATCTTAAAGTCAAAGTCTACTGGAATAGATGCCTGTTTCCATTCATGTGCATTTGAAACGTCAGACGCCTTACCAAAAATCATTTGGTGAACTTCGTCCATTGTCTTCAAAGCGTTTTGGGCAACTTCACTTTCATAGTGCTGCAAGCGTGTTGTTTCGTAAGTGCTATTCTTGGGGTTAGACATAGGCTTAACATCGTACTGGTCGATGTAGCTAGTAAAACCTGATGCAACTGCACTTGTGTAGTTTGGCGTACCAACAAACTTAATGTCCTTACCGCCTTTATATTTCTTACTTTCTTCAATGATGTGATACTGACCACTACCAATAGTAGAAAGGAATCCTTTAATAAATTCATCTTTAACTTTTGGCAAGTCTGTTACTGACTTAATCATTGATAAACGACTTAGGAAAGCCGATTGCAAGTCTTCTGGCGAATAGTCTTCAAGGACTCCACCGTTAGCTACAGCGTAAGCAAGAAGACGCTGCAAGTTGTTGAACATGATTGAAATATCAATAGCGTTAATAGCTAACTGCGGAATCTCACGGCCTTTTACCTGCTCAGTTTTCTTAGAAGCAAAGAAACGCTGTTCAAAGCGGTCATTGGCCTGTGCAGAAAGTTTAACAGGTGCTAGGTCATCGACTAGCGAGTCGAATGAACCACTTAGACTCTGTAATGTGTGAGAGACTACAGTACTCACCTTAGATTCTACGAGCATGGTAAATCCTTAGTCAATATAGTTATGCCAAAAATCTGGATAATCCAGCGAATGTTGTCGGGCTTCGTCAATCAACATAGTAGCGTAGATTTTACGAAACTTAGGTTTGTATGTTCGCCAGAATTCAGGGTTGCTGTACTGAAACATTACATCAGCGAAACGATTAGCAAGCAAGTAGTTACTAAACTGTTCGCGAATGTTTGCGATAAGTAGGTCGTCCTCTGCATCTTCATCAGAGAAAACCGACTGACCGTCATAGAATTCGTCATCATCTGCCGCTGAAATATTTTCAAGCGCTGATTGGTTTTTGCTATCCATTACCATAACAAGTTTAAGCAATGAATTAATCAAAGCATCTTTGTCTTTAGGTTCTTCGGGCAGTGTGAAGTTGTTCTTGACTGCAATGTCACGAATGGAACTGAGAATATTTTCATTCTCAACACCTAAATCGCCAGTCGTAGTAGAACTATTGGATAGAAGTCGCCCTACTATTTCTTGTGCTTCTTGAGAATACTTTGAGCAGTCCTTAAGAACCTGCAAAAAGCTATCATTTGGTTTGTTCATCATGTTACCTTAAACTTTTGATAGTACAGTGTCTAAACTTTTGAGCAAGTTATTCGAATCAGACATTGATACAACACCAGAATAAGTGCTGTATTGCATAACAGCTAGACTAGTACCGTTGTTAAGAAAACGTAGGTCATAGTTTTTGTTGTAGTACCAACCATATTCAGGAATGTTCATCAAAGAAGAAACATCTTGGGGCTTGTTGTAGGTTAGAGTTTTGTGTTTCCCTCGATACAAGTAACCGTCAAGATACGTTTCTAAGATAAAGTCTACAGTAGCTTTTTTGTACCTGCTTTCCATCGTATCCATTTGACCTAAAACAGGTATCTGCTTTTTCTTGGGAAATAGTAAATACAAGGTCTTTATAACAGGGAAAGGACATACATTAAACTTGCTACTTTCTGGTGTCTTGTTCGGCAAAATCATCTGATAGGATATGTCCCTAACAGAGAAATACTTCAATGCCTTACACAAGTTTAAATTACTTAATGTGCGTCTATATTTTGATTTTACACTCAGAAGTAGGTCATTCTTGATTGTTTCAAGGACCCTAAATGGAGGTGTAATGTGGTTGTTCTGTAGAAAGCAAGCCCAAACCATTAGAACATTATAGTTAAAGTCTACAGGCACTCTATCAGTAACAAGTTGATTCACATAAGGTGAGTTTATGAAGGCAGTCCAAAGCTCCTGCATTTCTTCTGAACCCAATTCAGGAGATTTAGGTGGAAACTTAGCGCTAAGTCTATGTTGTATTGAACCACCTGCGCGTTTGACTACGCTAGCTCTTGCTTCTCTTATCATTGCGTATCTTCCGTATTCTTTCTGCCGAACCTTTAAGAAGCTTACCACCACGTTTGTTAGCTTTGCCTAACTTGTTGCTATGACAATCACTACATAGAGTAGTTAGATTATATGCTACAGTCTTACCACCCCTAGATATAGGTATAATGTGGTCAACAGTCAAAACAACATCGCTGTACTCGCCGGGAATGCAACACGCACCACATCTTGTACACGTATGATTATCACGTATAAGAATTGATTCACGTATGGCAGCCCAGTTTTCTGTGTAGTGATTAATAGAAGTTCCTTGCACACTACGAATGCGATCAGAAGTACGTACACGACCTCTTAAACCTGTAGCATTGCGTTGTGCAAGTCCACCTCTACGTTTCTTTCCTATGCTCATTTGTTACCAGCCGAGAATAATGCATCAGCGGCTTTATTACCACTGTTTACAGATTCTTGTATCTTAACCCCTGCCTCACGGGCATAGTTAGATAACTTCTCTTTGACTAGTATTACAACACTTGGCTCTAAGGTAGTTTGTAGATATGACATAACCTCTTTGTGATATTCCACAATAGCAGCCGCACTAGAGTGAGCTAGAGGTTTAACTATTTGGTCTTTAATCATTTCAGAGAACTGAGAAAAGTCGGACATAGCTTTCATATCTGCAATAATCTCACGCATTTCTGCATAAGCCTTTAGAGCCGCATACATATCTTTACTTTGATTTGTTTCAAGATATTTCTTTTCTGCAATACGAGCCATACGACTAAGTGTTTTAAACATGTGTCCGTATTCGTTAACATGTTTTATTTCATCCTGCATTACATCAGGAAGTTTATCAAGAAGTTCGGCTTGGTGCTGTTCGAATTCGTCTATCAAAGCAAGCGATTGCGTTTTGTCTACTGGAGGCTTTTTACTGGCAGCTTTAGGTTTAGTTGATTTATCTTTTGGTGCTGCACTACGAGCTTTGCGTTTTCGTACCCGCTTTTTAGGAGTTTCTGTTTCTTTCGTGTCTTCTACTTCTACACGTTTGCGTCTTCGTATACGCTTCTTACTTGGAGTTTCAATGTTGAAGTCTCCTAGTTCCATTTCTTTAATTGCCATATTTGCTCCAAAAGCAAAAAAAGGGCCAATCAAGGCCCTTTTGTCACAGCTTGGTATTGGGCTTACGCGAATACGTGCTGACGAATACGTTTTTGAAGTTCTGCAAAGTATTTAGGTGCATGGCCGTATACACGACGATAGTAATCTACAAGTTGTTGCACTTGTGTTTTACCAACATTACCAACTGCCGCAGAAGCTTCTTGCTCTGGTTCTGGATAATCAACGAAGCCCATGTTTCCAACAACTTGCTTATCGCTAATTGTTAAAGGCTTTTCGGCATCGCTAGCTAGTACGCTTAGGTTACCAGTATAAGAAGCTGATGAATCAGATTCGAATTCAGGTGAAATAACAAAACCGAACTGAGTGCGTCCAGCATCTACAAACGAAACGTAATCACCAGACTTAGGATGATTAGCTACAGTGCTTGAAGATGAAGCAAGCGCAGAGAAGTATTGAGGGTCAGAACCTTTACTAATTGGTACGCTGCATTGAGCAAGCAAACCAGCTAGCTCTTCTGGGTTGTCTACAGTATTAGAACGAACCGCAATACGCCCGCTTTCAGTTTCTTCAACGTTCCAAATACGTTCTTGGTCATCAAGAAACATATTCTTAGAAAGTGAGCGGAAACCTAGCTCTTCCATGTTGTCAGTAACAGGAAGTGCAGCATGAGAAAGGGTCATCATGCCTTGAATAACTTTACGTACAGGTTCGTCATTAAGAACAACGAAAGACCCAGCTACAGCACTAAGCTTACCTTGAGTTTCATTGTGCATTTGAACCATAGCTTGTTTAGCATCTACAGCTTCACCACGCGAATGATGTACACTAGCAGTTACTAAAACATGGTCGCCGTTAACTACTTCATAGTCACGAATTTTAAGTGTTTGCATTGGTATCTCCAACAGAAAATTTTTATCCTACACGTTAAATTACTTAACGTCTGCCTCTAGATGGACTAGAAACCCATCCGTTTAGTGAACCGCCAAAACCAGTTCCACCGTATCCAAGTTTGGTTGTTGGTGCATTAGTAATTCTAACTTTACCAAACGCATTACCAAAGCTTAGTTGGTTTCTACCGGCACTGCCGTCACCAGAAGTATGTCCAGCCTTAACCAACAATTTCTTGTATGGTAGCAGACGTTGATCAATATAACTTTCGATTCTTCCAATAGCTCCCTCGATTGCAGGAGTACGATCCACATTCAACGAAACAGTTTGACCAGAAAAGTCAAAAGCTAATGCACCTTCCGCTTGTATTTGCGAACTAAGTGCAAAGAACGAAGCACAGTTAACCCAAGCTTCTAGTATGTGGCCTTGCATATTCATACCAGTAAATCCCGTAATGTGAGGAGGTAACTGGTTAAACATGTTAAGACCACGGTGAAGATACGTAATCATATCTCCCATTGTATAATCAAGACTTGGAATAACATTATCAATGCGGGCTTTGTTAATGTAGCTTTCAACTTGGCTGACTGCTACCATAACCTGCGGCGTCATTACCCACAAATTCTGATTATACATCTTTGGTACAGCGCTAGGAGAGTTTGGTACTAGCTGAGCCATAAACGTGTACGGCTCAAACCCTACTACTGGAAAGCAATCTGCAACACGTAAGTTAGTACGAGTACTACTTGTCGTATATTTAACTGAATCCACAACCTCTGGCTCTACAAGAACGTGTTCGAAAACAGGTTGGTTGTTTAGATAAGCAGATATATAAAGTCGTTCACCTTTTGCATGGTTATAAGGGAATGGCAACAGTATGTCTATCCACCCTTGACCTTTAACCTGCTTAAAGTAAACTGCATCACTGTCTCTGCTTTCGATTCCCGGCTCAACAACTATAAAAGATTTTAGCTGGTGGTTTTGCCCAGTATCATCAACTACTTTCCAAACTGTTTGGAACTTAGTAGAGTCTTCTAAATCCATATAAGGAATAGAGAAGTCTATCTGCCACTGACCGGGGAGTAAATCAGGAGTTGCAATACCTTGTGCAATAACACTACGATCTTCGTCGTTGTCATATAAAATAACTTCGACGCCGGTAGTAGTTTCATGCGGTAGAATCGGGTCATCAAAATCATCAAGAAGAATTTCTTTCAAATTTATCGTATCGCCTTCAACTACTGTAGGGACAATGTTTGTTTGTGCCATTATATGATTCCCTCTAGCAGCTTTTGCAAACGTACATCATGCCTAGTCAGATTGACGTAAGCTCGTTTACCATCACTAATAAATTGATAAAAACTGGACTGCACAGCAGGGTCTTCAAATGCTCTACGGTAGTTTGCCAATTCTTCTTTTGCGTCTGCTCTATCCAAGTCTGAACCTGAGTAACCGCCGTAAACAAGAACGTTCATAAGATGAAGCAATGCAAAGCAATTGTCAGTTACTTCTATTTGGTCGTTACTTAGAATCTGATTGAAGTCTTGAATGCCTTTAGTAAGGTAATCATAGATTCCACCTACTTCCGAATGAAGCTCTTTATAAATAGTGCTATTAGAAGTTGGAATAATATCAGCTAAGTGAACCAAGTAGTAAAGACCGAATTCATCTATGTTCAAGAATCTAGGCGATAGTAGGTTCTGAGCTTTAAACCAAAACTCTTTACAGTACAACCAATAAGGCATTGGAGTGTCGTTAAACATGCTTCGAATACTTTTTCCAAAGTAACGAGTGTACATAGTAAACGCAGACAGGTTGCCCGATGCATCGTCGTGGTTGTAGTTGGTATTGTACCAATCTTTATAAAGAACAAATGATTTAGATAGAAGACCTATCGAGTTGTATAGATAAATCAATTCACGTTCAGTATTAAAAGATAAACTAAGACGGCGAAGAGAGGACTTATCAAAACTGATAGTTAGATACGTGTAGGAAGAACCACCGGTTGACCAGTAAGAAACTGTATCGACACCATCTGAGTTCTTTTCTTTAGAATTGAGTTCAGGAAGTCTTTTTGAATAAGGGCGTGCCGATAGAGCAAAAGTAAACGCCAGCCCTGTATTGAATCCAATAACAGAATCAGGGGGCGATATAGAGTAGCCGGTGGACCTTGCATTAACGTAGTTTGTTACGTTTATTAAAGACAAAGTGTCCGCGTAACTGAAAACAGATTTATCTTCATAAAATATACGAAAGATTAATTCTGCTAGCTCACCAACTTGCTGTCCGAAATTCTCTTTATTGAAACGAGAATAAGAGCCCAGCAAACCGTTTACTGGACTCAATCGAAAAGTTGTTGGTACGTTTTTATGTAACTTAGAGTTCTGGCTCATGATCGTTAATCACGCTTTGAATTAACTGCTGACTAACGAGTGTGCTAAGGTCTAGTCTCTTAGCAAGTTCGCTAACCTGCTTTACAAACGATTTTACGTTATCGTCGCGAATAGAGCTTAATGAGAAAACAAAGTACGGATTGCCTGAGCGACTGCTCTTAGCTTCTTTGTAAGTCAAGTTTGCGCTTGGTGTGCGACGACCGTTAACTGTTTTCTTGCGTAGGAAGATAGAACGAATTAACGGGAACAACGTTTCTAATAGCTCTGACTTTTCACGAGGGCTAATAGACTTAGAATATTGAACGTATAAGTTCTTATTATGGAATCGAACCTTTTTAATGTGGCGGCTGACTTCCGAAATAATACTTCCTTTACGCTGCATTTGTTGACGCTGTTTAGCAGTACCAAAACGAGTACGGCTCTTGACCGAGTTCAATTCATCGATATGATTGATAGCTAGAATTTTAGCTTTTAACTGTTTTAAACTATCAAGTTCAATACCAATAGGGAACGTGCCTGGAACTTTCGGGTCCTTCAACGAAGTAATGTGTGGTGCTAATTCACTTGAATTCAAATCTAGTACACTTGTGTATACGTAGCTGTAGTTCTCGTAAATAAAGCCTTCCGCGTTTGAAAGATCTTCAACAGTAACAAATGTCTGAAAGTAAATGTGGTCTTTAGACGGAGACAGTACGAAACTATTAACAGATAGACCTGTATAGTTTTCATCAGGAATACTGTTTTCAACAATTTCTTCAAGAATTTTTACTTGGCGCGAATGCTCTTTAGGCATGTAGTTACGCGATAGCTTTTGCATTGCATTAAGCTGTTCACGTTTAATCTTACCCGCTTCTCGGATAATATGTTTGATACTTTCGATTGCTCTCTTCGATTCGTCCATCTTAGAAAACGTTTTAGAGCTTAGAATACGGATAGCCGCATTTAAGTCTTCGATAGCATCATTTAGCTCTTCAATGGCAGAAGAGTTGTCAGATAAATCTTTTGGACTAGGAGCTTTAATCTTATCCAAGACCGTACGCATACCACCTTTCTTAGATTGGGTTGGACGCGGTTGGTTTGCTATATCTCCAAGTTCTATTTCATTTGCAGATAAACTAATTACTAAAGCTTTAGAAGAACTAAGCCCTTTAAGAAGTTTGTTTGTGGACTTACCGACTGTTTCAATTTTCTTTTTGATAGAATCGACAATACCCAAAACATCATTTAAGGAACGAGCCTTTTGAAGTTTATCTAAGTTAGACTTTTTCATGATGAATCCAAATTTGAGTCTTGGTAAGAGAAAAAGGAGAATTCCAGCTACAGAACTCTCCTTTTTTGGAAAAAGCCTTTAGTACAGGCTAAATTGTATTACTTCTTAGCAGTGCGACCGCGGCGTGGTGCTTTAGCTGGTGCTTTAGCTGGTGCTTTAGCCGGAGCTTTACCACCAGAAGCAGGAGCCATAGAAGCTGGACGCTTAGGCTGTTTGCCTTTGTGTGCGTTCATCTTCTTAGTGTTCGCTTCACGGCGCTTCTTCAAAGCAGCTTCTTGCTTTTGCTTAAGGTCTTCTTTGTACTTACGGAAGTCCGCAACTAAAGATTCACGAAGAGCTTTACCAGCTTTACGCCATGCGTCCATCTTCGCTTTGTAAGCTTCACGCGCTTTTGCAGCAGGTCCACCAGCTTTACCGCCTTTAGCAGGAGTCTTACGACCACCTTTACCATTGCGGCGTTCGTCTAGAACTTTAGCACGTTCTTGTTCGAACTTTTTCTCTTTAGGCGTCTTTTTCTTCTCACGAAGCTCACGAGCCTTTTTCTCTTTTGCTTTTTCAGCAGCAGTTTTTGTTACTTTAGGTTTAGTACCGCGAGGTTTACGTTTAGTAGTAGGGGCGTTAACGCTACCTACTTTAGAACCAACACCGGCATTCTTACGAGGCGTTCTAGCAGCCATAATATATCTCCAACATTCAAAAGTAAAATATAGTACGATAGTACCAGATTATTAAATTACGTCTGATACTAGAACTATTGAGTAAAAGTACTTGACGCGTCAAGAATAAATTAATCATTCTTGCTACTATAAAATTAATAATCTAAGAGATAAAATGAAAAAAAATTTAGGCAAGCTGAGGCAAAAAATTTACATTAAATTTCAGTACTCAATCCAAGCTCTGAAATAACTTCACGAACCATTTCTTTGCCGCGCACGTATTCTGACTTAGTGTGACCGCTAGATTTAAACGCACTAACAAGACCTTTATATGGGTCAATTTTAGGAATGTCCGTGATCTGCTCCATAAAATCTGCAAGCTCGTTATTGTTCTTAACTGCTTTACCATCTTTGTTTTCCCATAGCTGAACTATATTAGGATTACTAAGCATTAAGTTCTCTGGAACTACAACCCCTTCTGCCGTATAGATTCTGTATCTAATTCCAGGCTCAGTAGAAAGCTTAGCAAACTGACTAGCTGTTTCTATATGCTCAGTAAGAAGTCTGAACCCAGGCTTGTTGTCTACAAATCTATGTTGCACCGCAAGCTTGCCTTCTTTTTCTTTCGCTCTGAACTCTATGAAACCCTTTGGAAGACTTTCACCAAAGTTAGTTTGATACGGAGAGCCATTGTATATAACTCTACGTTTCTTTAAGTGTTGATATTGATGAATGTGTCCGCTAATGTTAAAGTCTTTACGAGGGCTTTTAAATTCTTTGTGAGACTTCAACGTTCTACCGTTGTCACCGACAGCACCAGTATATTCAACGTGTACCATATTCAAACAAGGGCGTCTGTTTGGTAGAGCCTCCATTTCTGGGTGGTTCATCATATTGACTACCACTCCATCTATCTCTAACTGTTCAGGAGTTAGAAACAATTTGAAGTTATTAAAGAATCCGTTGTCAGTTAGAATCTGCAACAAATCCATTGAAGTCTTAGATATATCAGAGAAGTCGTGATTGCCGCCTGTGTAATACAGGTTAAGTACGTTGTCATACTTCTTTAAGAAAGAGATTAGTGCAATATACGTAGAGGCTTCCATCTTATGAGTGTCACTAATATCGCCCGGTATAATAACGTGTTGAATACCTTGCTTAATAGCGTACTTGCAAATCTTATCGATTTCTCTTAACTGTCTTTCTACGTGGTCGTGTGGATACAGCTTCTTTAGTTTTTCCAGATGCCAATCGCTTGTCGATATTGCATGTAGCATTACGTTTCTCTTCCTCTAAATCTGATGATACTCGCCATGAATTAAAAAACTTCTCTAGTGCTTTTTGTTTTACCTTTTCACTAGGCCAAGCTTGTTTGCGAGTAATATTCTTTTCTTGTTCGCCGTCATAATCATACGATGCTAATATGTTTCCGTCTTTGTCTTCTTCGCGGAATCTACAAAACATAAGTTTGTTATCGGCATCACGTACTGTGAAGTTGTAGGACATAAGGGTATAGAAAGTCCATACCCTTCGATTTCCAGCAGGATTTTTGGTAGCTACTTCGATGTGCATAGAACCTCTCTAATACCACTAATGTTAACTGAATATTTATTCTCAGTCTTATTTACAGTATTAGAGTTTACTAGCACGTTGAGTATATTTTCGAGGTCATGAAAGGAGAGGAGTACATTATATAACGCTAAGTACTCTTTGATAATATTAGTTTTAAAGAACTCTTTAGGTTCTACATTGAATCTTTTATAGCTTGCTTTCTCAGGATTGTTGAACATCGAATGCAATTTGCATCGATTGCCTCTAGCATGAGCAAGTATATTGAAGACCCTAACAAAGGGGTCTTTTGGAACTTGATAAGAATACTGATAAGGTTGTAAGAAAATTCCGTACCATGTATTTAGATTATCTAAGTCAAAAGACTCAGACAGGTCTGTTAGGACTTTAGCAATCTTCACTTTCGAATTCATCCACGGTTTCTGGTATGACTATGTGTGTCACATCAACGTTAAAGAAATAGGCGTACTTCAACATTTCGGTGTTAAGGTAGTACATGTTACGATACTTAATCAGCCATTTATCGCGTACAAGCTTTTCACAAATATTCTTAACACTAGAGCGGTCGCCTCGGAACTTGTATATATCACGAATGTTACGATACAGTTCATTGTAAGTCATACCCAAAGTGTTGATACCTAGAGCTACTAGGTCAATGTTCAAAGTCTTTAGAATATCTGCTTTGTCTTCTGCATCTAGCTCACCAAATTTAAAATCGCTATTATCGATGCCTTGGAAAGCAAGGTTAAAGCTATGCATTGTAGGAAAGTAAGGACTGAATTCAGTTTGAGTGTTGTACTCAACTAAGCAAGCCGTAATCTTGTGTGCAGTAGGTTCACTAAACATTGTCGCGTTAGTGAACTCGGTGTCCATTAGAACTTCACGAAAGAAGTCATAGAAAGTCTTGGCATTTTTAAACACCATTGACTTATTGCCGTCACTATCCATTTTGTAATCGTCTGATTCAAAGGCTTTAAATGTTCTAGTGTTTAGAAGTTCTTTTTCGTTTAGCACCTGTGCTGATCCTTAACTTTTTAATTGTTACATCTGGAATTGGTAAGCTTTCGTCTAGCTCTATTACTTTGGATATGTATCGTAAGTCGTAAGCCTGTAGTGAATGCTTTTTGGCTATTGCATTAATGTTAGGTCTGTCTTGGGTTCTAACATCAGCAAAAGCTTCTTTGAATGCGTCTGCGACTGGACTCGATAATAGGTCAAGAAAGGCTTGTCTCTTATTCTTAGTTATAGAGAACTCGCTAACTTTTAAAGAGTCTAGCAAATCTTCTAGCTCTTCAACACTTCCACCTTTATAAATCCAACTGCAAACAACAAACGTATATTGTTTTTGAATTGGAGCTTTAAGACCATATATGATGGTCATAAGCGGAGTAGTGATTGTGAGAATGCTTTTGATTTTGTGTAGAACAGTCTTCTGAAAATCTATACGAGTCCTAACTAAGTCCTCTGATTGCGCTTGGTTGAACACATCTAGATCTAAAGACTTTACACTGTATGCAGTGTCTGATGGGTCATGGTCAAAGTCTAAGTAGTGACACCCTTCAATTTCAGTAGTTCTAAAATCGGGTGCGAAAACAAAAACGTTTCTATCTGACAAACTCTTATTGTTGACAATACTGAAATTGTTTAGCAGGTCTTTAAAGGACAAGAATAGTATATTAGTCTTCAACTGCTTGAACGTAGTTTTGTCTATGCGCTTATGAAAAGGATTTACGTAGTAATCTCTTTTAGAGATCAGACCTTCTTGCATCATCCACATTAGAGTTTGTTCGGGCGAATGATTAGCAACGATAAATACTCTAGCCATTACTCTCCTGTCCCTGAATGAATTTTAACATAGTCCATAGCTGACTTATCTTTTTGGAAAGACTTCATCAATCGGTCTAAGTCCTCTGGAAGAATTTTTGTATTGGTAGTGAATCCACCGACTGTAGTAGAACCACCTCCTTCCATCAGTTGACAAATCTTGCCAGCATTTAGATTAGACTTCAACGTTGTACGAATCGACCAGAAGCGCTTAGACCCTGAGTCAACATAACTTATAGCAACACCTGTAGTCTCGCTGAGCTTTATCAAGCATGGGTCAACAAACGTCTTTGGAATATTTAGTATAGGCACTTGTCGGTCAAGTATCTCATAGTATTCCGCTTTATCGTTGTAGCTATTAACAAGGCTATTGATAAGCTTGTTGTAGTGGTGACCTTCGCTAATTAAATCACTCATACCAGAAAGCAAATTTCGGTTTAGTGTATTTTGAAAGAAACTATTTAGACTTACAAAATCACTGTACACACTTAGACCCATACAGATAAAAGTACTGTTAGGAACTTTAGGAGGGTTACGGTTGAATAGAACATCTTCTATCGCTAAGAAGAATTGAGATACAGGTTCGTCTTCAACAAAGTGCGACCACGTTAAACAACAACTTGCTCTGTCTTGTGTATGAATGAGTTCAACGTTGTCGTGCTGTTTAGCAATTGGGTCAAAGACTGCGCGAGTAGATGGATGGTGGTCTATGAATACCACCCGCTTAGCTACGTAAAGAGCATTATCGATGTGCTTACGAGCAATAGACAAACCAAGAATGTATATAACCTTTCCAGTTAGGTCATAGTCTTGGAATCTATCTAAAGAGCTATAGTCTATTCCCTCATAGTGAGCAGAATGTTGAAGTCTTCTCCAAGCCGCGTAAGCTGCGGCTCTTCCGTTCAATGTACCCTCATGGTAAAAGATAACGGTATCTTTAGATAACTTTTGCATAGCACTATTCCCGATTAAGCGTACTAGTTCCGTCTTTCTTCTCGACAGTCCAAATCTCTGCCTCTTTAAATAGGTCTGTAGACTTTGGTGTAATCCAGAATATGTGAGGTACTAGAGTTCTAAGCTTAGGTAAAAATTCCTTAGCAAGATGTTCACGAACTGCATCACTACATGCACTGTCTGGTTCATCAAGTACCATAAAGTTTGTTCGTCTATTGGAAGGCAATAAAGGCAAAACTGATATAGCAAATAGAAGTCTGAAACAGTTTGTCTCTGCTCCTGAAAGTCTGGATATATCACTAATCTTTCCATTCTTTCTTATTGCAATAGCTTCAATACCTTTAGTGCCTGCTTCCATTTTAAATTGCATAGTCTCAGGGAAAACCATGTGACTAAATCTATTTAGGTTAGATTCGATTAGCTTCATTATTCGAATAGCGTGTTGTAGTTTCAAGTTGCTATTGCCGTAAGCTTTATACAAAGTCTCTACAATCTTTTTCTCTTTGATTATAGGTTGAGCTTCGGCTAGTTTGCCTTCCGTATCCATTTTAAGATTGGTAAGTACTTGCCAATTAGACTTTGCATTCTCTAAAGCAATAAGACGCTTTTCATCACGCTCTAAGTTTTCGTTTATGTCCGCTATGTCTTCGGCTATAGAATCTAACTCACTATTAGCTGTAGCAGTTAGCTTACTAAATATGTCAACTAGCTTTGTAAATTTCGAATCACGTAAAAGATTACTACACACCTGTTTGTTCTTACGGCTAATAGAATCTAAGTTCGATATGAATGACTTCGCCTTAGAAAACTGTTCGTCGTAATATTCCAAATCATCAAGCAGTTCATCTATTCTATCAATAGACAAATCAGGATACGTAATCTTTCCTTTAGGCTTAGCAGGTGGCTCTAGTGATTCGATTATTTCAGACAGGCGTTTTAAGTCTTCGACTGACCTTACATAGATTTCCCACTCTTCTAAGAAAGACTGCTCTTGTTTAATTTCACCGTTGAGTTCTTCAAGGTCTTCGTTAAGCGAATCATCCTCAGTATCTGCATCTGTATCAGCAACGATTTCTTTGTAGCGCTTAGCAAGCTCATAGGCTTCTGCCGCGTCTTCCAACTCAGGAAGTTTAGCTCTGGCTCTTTTCGCATTGGCTTGTAGCTTTTTAATGTCGAGTGACTGTAAACACGTTGGACAATTCTCATGACCGTCCAAATCTTTAGCAATGTCTACAATCATTTGCAGGTTAGATATTTCAGAAGCGGGGCTACTCTTAGGTGCAGCAGCAATGCTATCGTAACCAAGCTCGTTAAGCTCTCCGATAATCTTATCTATCTTACGTGCAACACGCTCATGCTCTTTAAGCTTGTCCTCTATTTCGGCACGCTCTTCAAGCATTTCTTTTATATTTGATTTCATTTCATACATGTAAGAATCTATTTCAGAATCTTTCATAGAATCGGCTTGCTCAAATATAGATAAGTCTTCTAAACCCTTAGCTAATTCACCTACTTCTTGTTCCAGTTTTTGCTTACGCTGGTGGAACTTTTTCAGTTTTGCATCGTAGCTTTCTTGTTGCTCCATGTACTCAACTTGGTCTTCAAGTACATGAGTAAGGTCTGGAAGGTTCTCGAAATCACCGAGGCCGTCATCAACAATTTCTTGTAGAGACTTAAAAAGTTCTAACAGTTTTTTATAGGAAGTGACCTTACTGTTTTCTGCATTGCGTTCTGAATAAAGCTCTTCTATATCTTTGCGGTCTTTCTCTACAGAAGATTGAAGCTCTTTCAGTTCGGCGTTATATCTTTTATCCCACTGTACCCCGTTAAGTTCGCGCTCTAATTTTTGAAGCTCTGCACTTAATGCTTGGAACTCGATTTCTTTGTCTTTTATCTTTGAAAGGCGCGTAGCAAATTGCGCTCGTACTAAATCAAAGAAGTGTAAGTCAAACAGATTAGTAATGAAAGACAAACGGTCAGCAGCCTTTGCTTTTTGAAACGGGCAATTGCGCTGTGACTGTATATAGCTGGTGGCGTAGAATTCTTCTGGTGATAAAGTCCAATGTTTAGAAAACAAGTCTCTAGCAATTGTACCTTTCTGAGCCTTTTGATCTTCACCATCTAAATAGAACTTATACTTAGAGCCAACTTGTTCTAGCTTAGCTTCATGAGGTGAATTACTGTTTTGTACAGTAAGTCCTATAACAGACCCTCTGTTCTCGTGGAACACTTTCTTATTATTTTTTATTAGTGAAAGAGGGTCTGACTCGTATGCTGCAACAGGAAGAGAAGAGAAGAGCAAACTTTTGCCTGCTCCATTTGAGTTGTCTGCAATATTACTGTCACGGTTAATACCGTGAATAACAACAAACCCGTTGTTGTCTTCAATGTCGATAGTGACTTCTTTAAAAAGTACTACGTTTTTTAGTTCTATTTTTAATAGTCGGTTCATTGTATTTCGTAGTGTTCTCGCTCAAGATTGTAATATGACTTCAAGGCCTCAGTAAAGGTATTTTGAAGAAGTCTAACTAACTTTTTATTTATTCCAAATCTTTCTTTACATATTTCTAGCGATTTAGAAAACGAACCGTCTTTAGTACGTAAGCTAGATGCAGTCCAGTCGCAACACATTTCAAGAACGTCTATCAACGTCATGCCTTCAACACCATTTTCATAATGCTCTGGGTGGTGACGATTGCAGGCATAGTGATTATCGAGTGCGGGCTTCAAGCCTTTTAGGCAAGCTTTATATTCATCAGAACCAAAAGTAATAGCTTTTAGTTTAGGAGTAAATTCAGTAAATAGCTCGATTTCTTTTTTACCTAGCTTAGACTGATCGTGAGTTACCATTCTACCTGTAAGAGTAGAGATAACAAAAGAATTAAAAGGTTTATTGCGTGGCAAAATAGAATTCAATGTATTTTTAATTATAGCATCAACCTGTTGATCGCCCGTAGTTACATCAGCGTTAACAGAATTCATATATGCGAGTAGTTTAGTTAAACTATACTTGGAAACCTTCAAAGAAGAAGCGCGACCATGCAAGTCCGTAAACTCTGCTATACTATTACTCCGCATAGTATCGTAGTAGTTTGTATGATAGAGAAAAGATTCAATTGAATGGTGAATAAAGCGCTGTAAGTTCCAGATGTGTTGATAAGTTTCAAAGCCAATTAATTTTTGTTTGTCTGAGTATTGCATTTTAATTCCTGTAACCTGATTATATGGGTATGATAGAAAGTTATGTCTTCTATAGCTTGGTAGCAATAGTCGTTTCGGTTCGCCCTTATGCTAACAGAAAATCCAGAAGGCCTCTCTAACTTCAATAGAAAATCAAGAATATGATCTCTAAGATAGATAACATCTGTTCGTGACCATTCATCTAGACTGTTCAAATGAATACCTAGCTTTTTAGATATTTCAACCAATCCAAGTAAGCGCTGGTATGAAACAGAGGAGTACTTGCCTTTAGTTACTCTATCGCTAAGATTAGTGTACTCTTCTAAGACTCGATTAAATTTTTCTTCGGCGTTGTCATGAGTAAGACGAGAAGAGAATTTTTTATTTTCGAAGTTTCCGCTAATGCCAAAATAAACTACGTCTTGGTGTAGCCTATCGATGCGCCTAGTTAAGTCTCTACATTCACGATTTAAAGTATAAAGATCTGAACTCATAGATATATACCTGAAATAGAAAAAGGGAGCTATTGCCCCCTCTTTATAAGTTTACCAGAATTTTATTCTGAGATTTCTTGAAGGCGCTTAGTACTCCAATCGAAAGTAAACGCTGAAAAGTCTACACCGCAAATCGATTTAAGAACGCTATCCATATCAGGAGCTGGATGATTAGCAGGCTTAATAAGTTTACCGTCTTCGCGGAAGTAGTGACCTTCTTTAAACTTGGCAATGTTATTGTGATCGACTTCTTGTGTGAACGGTCTAAGAGGCACACCGAACATAGAAGCTGTACCATTAGCAATTACACTAGAGTCGATAGCACCGTCGATGATTTCTTTAAGATTGAATTGACCGTCTGCAAAGAATTCAAACGCTTCATTTGCTTTAGCTACTGATAAGTTTTCACCGACAAAATCAGGATGAACTTTAACTGAAATACCAAGACCGCGAATCATTTCTAAGCACTCTTCTAATTGAAGAGCAGCACGAAGTAAAGCATGTTGCGCCGTAATACCGTCAACAGTTACTTTGTGATTAACAACTTGATTTTCGTTGTGCTTAGAGCATTCTTCACAGAAAGCAGTAACTCGAACCTGATGTAAATCGGCATGATTCATTGTGCTATCTTTCGATAAGTTACCAATAAAGTCATCTACGAATTTTTCTTCTTGGCTTACTTGCGTTAGTGTATTACTCATTTTATTTTCCTTAAGGTTGCTTTCGTCTTTCTAACATTGTATTAGCTAGTTCGTAAGACCAGTTTGCAATTTGTGAATTGCTTAAATTAGGCTTACTGATTAAGATAGACTTCATTGCTTCAAGAGCAATCTTATCGCGGAGTTCTACGAGATTTACTCGGCTTTCTTGATTTAGAGCGTAGCTTATTGTTTCTTGATCCATCTTCTGAATCCTCTTCATCTTCATGTTCGATTATACCTAGCTCTCTAGGTTTATTTCCAGCATCGGCACTAAGTCGTGCAAATATTACGTCTTCAACAACCATTGAAGAAAAGCGAACACGCAAATGGTTAGCAGCATTGATAGCAGGTACAGTCAAAATAGTGTGGTGCGCTTTATCCAAAATATCAGCGACCTTAACAATCAAAGGCAAAGATACGTTAATCTTTTCTTTGTGTTTAGCTTCTAGATTTTTCTTAGCAGCGAAGTAGTTCTTGCCGATAGGTGGAACATAGTTAACTAACTTAACAACATAATCGGTGTACCACTTCAAGAACCATGCAAGCTTGTTAATAAACTCGTGCGTGTTTTCAACGCGGCTAAGAATGTTCATCATTCCAAACAGGTCTTGGGACACAGTGTATACAAAGAAAGATACAGCAAGCTTTTCACTATCAGCACCAGAAGATTGCTCGTATAATTGAACAACTGATTTGTCATCTAGAACAGCATCACCCGAAGCAACAGCACTTAGTAGACCATCTAATTGAGACAGAGCTAATCGCACTTGACCTTGAGAGTATTCGGCAATAGTCATTAGTGCATCTTCAAGGTTATCTTCTTTGGAAGTTTCAATGCCTTCTAATTCGACAATATCATGCAAGCGTTCAGCTATTAGATCAGGCGCTACAGGTCTTAATGCTAAGTCTTGACAGCGATTGAACATTGTCTTTTTAATCTTGTCTACTTCGGTAGTACAAAGTATCCAAATAGTTTTAGGACTTGGTTGTTCTAAAGGAATTAACAGAGCTTCGAGCGCTTTACCAGATAAAAGATGAACTTCATCCACTATATTAAAGCGACGGCGGTATCGAGGACTTGTGTTAGATGTAGCGACGAGATTACGCATATCATCAACACCTGATTGCTCCCCTGCGTTAACGTAAGTAACATCGGGAAGTTCTTTTTCGTATGAACAGTAACTACATTTACCACATGCAGAAAGAGTTTCACAGTTCACGTAACGGGCGATAAGCATTGCAAGCGTTGTTTTACCAGCACCAGTTTCACCGTGAATGAGAATAGTTTGAGGGAAAGTTTTGGACTTAATCCAACCTTTAATTTTCTTAACAGAGGCTTCCTGCCCAACATAGTCTTCAAGAACTTTAGGACGATATTGAGCAGCAAGATTTCGAGTGACAATATCAAATGATTCATTTGACTCAGTACTCTTTTTAGAAGTGCGGGTTCTCGACGGCGTTTTAGTTCCAGTACGAGTTCGTGCAGTACGTTGACGTTGTGGCATGTGCTATGTAACCTCAAAAAATTTTTTGATATTAGTTGTATAGCACATATTTACAGTTTTTACTTTCGAGCTTTGTAGTTAGACTTTCCGAAATATCGAAGAGCTAATTGCATAGCTTTAGCTTTCCATTGAGGTACACCTCTAATAAGCAAACTCAAATAGAATAAAAAATCACTATTGTCTTTTGTTAAATACCTTTTGCATTCAGTAGGAGTGCCTAAATGTCCAACATGCTCCAAATTCATTTCGATAGGAACACGATACATCAAGTCATGCAATACAGCAGGTTTAGCAGCACGACCTAATGGGCTAACTAACCACCACAAGATTTGTGGACTGCTAACAAAGTCAGTTATGAAGCCTGGAAGTATAACAATATGAACATAGGTTTCGACAATATCATTACCTATATCCCGTTGTCGATTGATTGAAACCTCATAACCTCTATTTGGATTCATGTATACCCAAAAGTAAAAGTCCATTGCTTCTTTTAAGATAAAGTCTTTGCCATTATCATCAAGTTCAACGATTGGGTTTTGCAGAAACGTTTTTGTGTACGGTCTAAAGTTTGGAATTTTGTACGTTTGCACCGATCTGACTAGTGCGCTTCCGCGTATATGCTTAACTAACTTTACTGTCTCGCCTTTTTGCTGAGGGGCTGTTTCGGTAAAGTCTTTAAGAATCTCTGAATACATTGCTAGAGTCCTTTTTTATTTTTGATTTGTAGAAGAATGTCACGGACTTCTTCGATGTTTTGATTAACAGATCGGTTACTGCAAATAGTACCATGAGTTTCTATGTGAGAATTCCAAGCACGAAGACTCTTAATGACAAATGTATCTGGGTCTTCTTGGGCTTCTTGGATAACACTAGCACTATCTTCGATAACTAAATCCAAGTCATCTGCTATATGGTCTAGGACAAATTCTATTTTACTAGTACCAAAACCTAGAACTGCAAGCGCGTCATATTCAAGATTATTACGATGTAAAAAGTTGAATGTATCGCTATAGCCTTTTGAATGAAAACCTCTATGGGTTACTACCGCTACATAGAATCCATACTGACGCAAGACTGCAAAAAGATGCGGCACATACGTATACAATAAAGGTTGATTCATGTAATCGAATTTTTGAAGAAAAGCCAACGTATCACCGTTATGCCTTCCTAATTGTGGAAATAGTTTATGAAGCTGTATGTCCTTCATATCGTCGATTAGAACATTAGCTCCGTACTTATCGTTCAGATAATCTAGAAGGATTTGAGTACAAGGATATATAACATCGTCTACATCTATCAATGCTACAGGTTGACCTTCCCTGTGAGGTGTTTTAATATTTAGCTTAGAGGCTACGCTTACTTGCTTTAACATATTAACTCCAATGTTTTTATTATTGCGCATATTGAAATTACAAGTAAGCGCAACATTTGTTAGGGCATATGAATAGAGCTTGTTTGCTCAATGTAGGCTTTTTCAATATCTAAAGGCATTTCAAACAAAGCCAAGACAGAAGAGTTTTCCAAAGTCACTTGTGCATCTGGATACAAGGTAAGAAAAGGCTTATCTATCGATAGACCCATTTGAATACCTTGTGGTGTTTGTTGCGGTTGAAGATTTATTTCACGAACTTTCTCAACAACAAAAGAGCTACTAGCAAGAGAAATAGAATGAACAGTAGCAAGCAACTCAACTCCTGATATATGTTTGATGTAAACAGGTTTGCCTATTTTATTTTGTAGACTTCGCATTTCGATTTGCATTTTGTTTCCTTTATAGTTTCGTCAAGTGCATCTAAAGCCCAAGCACTTAGAGGTGTGCCAAGACGTATTCTTTCTGAATGCCTAAAGACATTTACGATACTACTACCAACCCAGTATCTGGAATTATGATTGACTTTACTATCAATGTATCCATGACCACCAGCTTGTATAGTGTGAGCTTCTAGCAAGTCGCCGTTTAGCTCCTTAACAAAGCGTTCAACTTTTCTGTCAAACTCTTCTCTTTCTTCTTTAGTATCAGTTCTAAAATAAAGACCGATTCCAATTTTGATTAAGCTAAGACCTAACTTATCTTTAAAGTTCATTTGCTTAGAATCCTGTATATGGTTTCTGCTGCGCTGCCACTAACTTTGATTACATTATATAAATGTGATTTAGGTATTTTAAATACGGAGCTATTGCATACAAAAGGATTAGCAGGATATAAATGAACGACGTCCTGATCGCCTATTTTATCAAGCTTCAACTTAAAGCAATTATTAAAGTTAATGGTGTAGTCAGTGATAGCACCAGTAGCACCTAACCAAGTCTCACCGTTTGCCAAGGTAAATATGTAATACCATACTTCGGCAGATGAAGACCCGGTTAAATCGCTATCATAAAAAGAGAACGTAAAGCTATCTTGATTTAGAAAAGCAGATGCCGATTCAAAAGTAGTTGGAACTCGTATAGTGTGCGCAATAAGATAAGGTTTGTCCATAAGTTTACTCGTAAGATTTTATTAAGCTTTTAACAGTAGCCTTACAACCTTTAACAACGTCATTAGGCAATTTGCGTCCCAGCAAGAAATAACTAAAAGACTCTGCAAAGAATTCTTTAACGTTCTTCATTGCGTACTCGGTTACGTCTATCTTAAACATTGGATTGTCTGTTACTACCGGCCAAAGCTCTTTAAATTTATCGGGCTTATTAAGGGCTAGTGATTCAAACTCTTCGGTATCAATGTGATGAACTTTCTTAACGTATGCAATTACTTCTTTGAACGCATCATGTTCGTCAGGGTTTTCCGACTTCAATTCTTTCATCATGTCTTTGAAGCGAACACCTGTCTTAGAAATCTCTACAACGATATCTGCTAGCTCTTGAAGCTCAGTCTCCCCGTAACGATTAATGTCATTACGTTTGTTGAAGCTACTAGACCAACGTGCCCTGTAATCACGCGGCAACTGTCTGAACCAAACACCATGACTAGATTCATGCAAGATGTAATAAACAAGTTCATCTACATTTGTTAGGTCTGTAGGCGTGAGCAGTAGTATATCTTCGAATCCATCTTGACCAGTTTTAGAATGGTAAGCACCTTGCATTTTACTAACGTTAGGTTTAACTTGAATCTTAGACAGACAAGAAGCGAACCCAAATGCATCGTGCTTTTCAAGAATTTCTTTTGCTTTCTTGAACGCTTTAATCAAGCAACGCTTTTCCCGATCATCTATTTCGCGGAAGATATCAACTTTGATAGGCCAACCTACTGCAAGATCGTCTAAATAAATAATGATAGTCTGCCCATACACTTTGCCACCTATCTTAGGAGTCTTACCTAGATTAGCTAGCATTTCAGAAGACTTGAACTCAATAGTCTGCTGATCGTGAGTTTCCATGCCGTCTTCTTTTAACAGCTTTCCTTTTGCATAAGCTAGGCCGAAGTGCGTCTTGCCTTCTACCTCTACAACAACGTAGTCGTCTTTTCCATACTTCATTTGAATGTACCTTTATTCTAACACTTATACTCTTTACAGATTCCGACCCACGTATATCCAGAGGTGTATAGTGCTATTATGTCTCGCTTAATATCAGCCGAATCTCCCGTAACGCCACGCTCTTGCAAACAAGAATACAAATACTCAGCTACATCAGGTAAAGGATAAGAGGCTATCTGCATCATATCCAAAATATTATCGATAGTAAGCTCTGTATCAGGTATATCCATAATGTAGTTGAGATAGAAATCGACTGTATCTAGCTGTGAACGCTTTTGAATCAATGCAGCTATCTCTGCACTTAGAGCCGTCTTTTCGGTTCTGTACTTAGCGCTCAAAGTACGCAAGTGCATAATCTCTTTATCTAGATACGAATCAAGCTCACTTCGTACATTCAACAACTTGATAACGTCATTGTATTTACACCGAGTCTCACTCTCATACGTGTCGTAAGTTTCTTTATACGACTGCGCAATTTGAATCGCATCAACTAAGGCGTTAGTGGATTTATTTATGTTCTCGAAGTCTTGTTTCTCTAAATCAGGACTATCAGGCACGTTTCTAAAAGTTCGAATAATTGCATCTAGCTTTTTATTCTCTTCTAGTACAGTAGGAAATTTACGTCTTTCAGATACAGCAAAAAGACCTGGAGTATAGGTAGGATTAACTGTTAGCTTTTCGATTACTTTACGAATAGGGAGTTCTATATAGAAGTTAAAATAATCTTTGCTGCTGTACTGACTAACAAAGTAAACTTTAAGTCTAGAGAAAGAAGCGGTCTTCTGCTGTAGCAGTTCCATTTCACGGTCATGATCGTTTTCTAAAACCTGATTAGCGGCTAAACGCTCTCGAAACTCGTCAATCTTTTCAGTGATTAGAACAGACTGCTTAGACCTTTCTGGAATAGACTTTCGCGCTCTATTAGAAATAACAGTAGCTATTCTGCTGTTACCAATTAGTCCTGATAGACCTGATATGTCTACGCCGTTTACACTCACGATACGTGCATTACGCAACATATCTTTGAAGTGTTCTATTGCTTTCGCTTGTAACATGTTAGTTTTATTATCATTCATTGTAATAACCTTATAAGCAGATCTATCCCATTAAAGATCAATTAGAACTATATAAATCATAGATTTTTAATGTTCTTTAATTGTTAAGTTTCTTTTTTTTTTTTTTTTTTTTTTTTTTTTTTTTTTTTTTTTTTTTTTTTTTTTTTTTGCAATTCTAATCATAGATTCCATTTTGCATACGGTCCGAACCGCTTTTCTAAAAGATCTTTATAATTGCTTAATCTTACATTGATAGAAAATCGGAAGATTTATAATTATGTATCAAGATACAATCTATATATCAACCGAACCGCCTTTTAAAAATCTTTTCAATTAAAAAACTCAGGCTAAAAAATCGATCACATATAGTTAGTGTAATAGTTTAGTTCAAAGAACTATTTACAGTTTTTCACTTTGTAGCTTTGTGAAAATCGAACAAAAAAACAATCAAATTTTAACGACCTCCAACTTCTTTATTTTCGTGGATTGTCAATTCTATATAGTATACACGTTCTGTACTCAGTCTAGACGTGCCTAGACAGCAAATTCGCCTTTTGACCTCGAACTTTGAGGTGGTCGAAAATATTTTGTAAGTCATTGATTTTTAAGAAAAGAAAGTTTTTTCAGTACATTTTATGTACAGTTAAACTTTGAGGTTCTTTGAGGTTTGTAGAATTGCAGTTTTCTTGCGTAGAAACGAGAAAGGGCGCTAGAAAATGCGCCCTGTGTGGAAATCGTGATTTTTGCTCAAAAATAGAAGTTTGAGGTAAGTTTGAGGTTTTAGGTAACTTCGTCTATTTCTCGTTTTCTAGACGAACCTTTTCTGCAAGCTGTTTTGAAATTCTGTCCATAACTGCTTTAACTTTTCCGCTGTTTCCGCTTTCAATTGCGTCAGCTAACTGTTCACCATTGGTTTGGGACAGCATAGGCATAACCATTTTAAGCATCATGCTTCGTTTACTTGCTTTCTTACTGCGTTTGCGTCTTGATACTGATGATAAGTCTATCTTCATTTGTTTTCTCCTAGATTAACTCTGTAGTATGTAGAACCCTCTTGTTGCTGTATAAGAATAGTAGCTCCTTGTAAGCCGTCTTCTTCCCAACGTACAACAGAATCTGTTATTAGAACAGGCATGTACTTAGAAATACCATTTATCTTTAAGTAGTGCGCTCTGTGTCTCCCCTCGTGTCCAACGCATATAAACGTTGGATTGCCTGATATGCTTTCAGTTTGGTGTACTTTCAGAAACGGAATGTCTGAAATACGGTTTCCGTCAGTTATGTACTTGTCTATAGCTTTAAGCTTATCTGAATACGGTGCTTTTAGGCTTTTAGCTATCTTTAAGAACAAATCTACTTCCATGTACGTGAACGTAGTTCTCGATTTAAACGCGTTACCCTCCGCTATAGCTTTAGTAATAGCACTGCGCTTAAATACTTTCAGCATGCCTTGTTTGTCTATCTTCATCTTACTTTCGTTCCTTTGTATATGTTGCTAAGTGCTTCACTGCCTTGCAGAACACGGCAAGTTAGCTCCCACTGTATGATTGTTCTTTCGCTGGTAGTATTGCGCGGTGCATCAGTTACTTTCATAGTGTAGCTTCTGCTTGGAATAACAAGCAAATCACTATTTCGAATCATACCTATTTTAGCAGGCGCAATAGCTGTTAGCTGACCTATGGTAGAGCTACGCATGTAATCTAGTGTTTCAGCTTCTTGTGATAGATTAATATCAATCGGGTCTGCGTCCTGCTTAAAGAATACAGAAACGTGTGTAAACGATGTACCAATAACGTATACGTCTATTTGTTTTCCACGCGCATCGTTCAATGCTGCTAGTGTTAAGCGACGGTTTCCATCGGGGTCTACGTATAAGAATGCGTCTACGAATATATCTAAGTTATCACGCACTGAATACTTTGCTTCTTTAAAATACTTAGGTACATTTATTTTAAAGTGACAATACGCATCATCGGACAATGCTTCTATTAGCGCAGGTTTCTGGGAGAAGTCCACGTTGTAACTTAACGAGTTTAGTATCTCGTAGTTTGTCAAAACGTAGTGAGTGTGATTAAGAACGTTATATGCCGGTACTATTCCTCGACTGTAACAGATGCCGCAGTTAACTGTAGTTCCGCCGAATAACGTATCGTCAAACGCTTCTATGCTTTCACCATCGTCAGCCTCTACTATATCGTAACCTGCATCACCTGATGCTAGTATATCTGCGGCTTCGAATTCTTTTACTTGCTCTTCTCTAAGCGTGTTACTTCTATTCTTTCCTATTTGAGCTACAGCACTTTGACCGGGTTCGCCGAATATGTCATCATCGTGATCGCCAGCCATTTCAAATGTAATACCATCGTTTTGTGAACCAAACGGTACTAAATCTGGGTCTTCTCCCGGTCTATTTCCAGACTGATCGAGTTCGTCCATGATAGGAATCTTTTTGCATGTACAAGGTCTGCCTGTATCACACCGTTTGAATATGACTGCATTCACACTATCTACAGCTAGAGAGTTTTCTATCTGCTGGTGGAAAGGGGCAATCGTTGCATCTAAACGTTTTTGTGCTAGCTCACTTGTAAAGTTTTTTGCTTGACGCCTTCTACCTCGCCTCGCATTTTTAAGCCAATTGGACATACTATTCTCCTTTATTGCTATTAAATTAACAATCTACTAATTTAAAACGAAATAAAGAAAAACTATTATGAAAACCTTCACAGTATTGAGTTGTGACCCAGGCACAAAGAATTTTGCTGCCGCCTTAGTTACAGGTACTCTGCATGATAATGGTCGTTTGAAGTTTAAGATTCACGGCACCCACCTTATGCAAAGTACTGTATTAAAACTAACTGAAAGTATTGGATTTGCTTTACGTGGATTCACTGATGAAATAGAATCTCTTTTAAACGACCAAGGCTTAGTACCTGATGCTTTGTTTATGGAGAGATTCCAAAGTAGAGGAATGGGTGGGACTACCATAGAGTGTATAAACTTTATGATAGGTAGTTTGGTAAGTAAGTATTACGAAGATACAGAGATTGCTTTGCTTACTGCCGCCACATGGAAGAACAGAGCTAACGCTAAGATAGACTTCAAAGGTAGCTATACCAAGTACGGTCTAAATAGAGTTGCCTCTAATAAAACCCCTCACGAATTAGATGCTGCAATGATTGGTATTTATGCCTGCTATAAGCATTTTGAACTAGAACCTTTCACCTGTTTTAGTCCTGAAAACTTTGATAAGTTCATGGAATACTTTCAGACCGTACCAACCCTAAAAGTGTAAATAGTACATGTATTTTAATAGAAGGGTTTTGCATTGTGAGAAGAAGACGTAATAAATCATTAGTAACAAAGTCTACAGGGCTTAAAAAGGTAACTAGCGATTTTGATATAGCCGAACGTATTAAAAGTTCAGTTAACAACTGTCCTCTTGTTACAAAAGATGCAGACTATTCGTTTGACTTTAGGTTTATAGGGCGCTGTACTATGTCAAGCTGTCAATATAACAATCACGAAACTAAAAATGGTTGTATGATGCTAGATGTTAAGCTCCCAAGTAAAGACCTTACTGACGCCGAAATCTTCTACTATAAGATACGCAAGAATCCAGACTTTAGTGAAAGCGAAAAACCAAAGCCTAGAACTGTTAACTTGTTGAGAAAGAAGTACTCTAGTTCTATAAAGTCAAACATTGTATTTTTCTATTTCGTTGAATACGTATTAGAGAATTACGCTCCCGAAGATTCTGAATTTGTTTACGTTAAGGGAATAAAGCTTTTAGACATAGTTCTAAATTCTTTTCCTTTTAACCAAGCCGAAGTACCTTTCTCAGAATGGCAATTGCCGTTCTTGTTTGACGATTCTGTTTACAAGAAGTTTTGCAGTAGTGATAGCAACATGCTAATCAACTCGGCTGATATTAATTTAAACAGTGTACTCGGATTAACACCCGTGAAGTTTCATAAAGTGCATAAGGTTATTAAGAGCCTTTTAGACGCTAACGAAGCTCATACAATTATACAAAATTTTACTTAAACGTCTTTAAAGGAGACTACCCATGCGTGATGCAAAGACTTTAACCCTTCGCGGTTATCACGATAAGTACGGAGATAACAAAGCTGCTTCTCTTTACGTGGTAAATACATCTGACGGCCGTATTGCTTTTACTTGTCGTGGTGAAGTATCTGGTACGACAAACATTATCATTCCAATTTCTTTTGCGCCGACTGACCTTACTGCGTTTTCAGAGCGTGACAACGTATTGTCTAACCCGTCTTTCCGTAAGTTCCTAAACGCAGGTATGCTTGTTATTGTTGATAACGACGATTTCGAAGATATGTTAGAAAACGACAACGAACTACGCGAAGAATATAACTCGGTTAACGATGTTATAGAAAACAAGAAGCAAGATACGGTGCAGATTGATCTTAATCGTGACAAGAAGCAAGAACAGCACGACGGTCAATTCGCCGACAATGAAGAAGCGTGTTCGAATAATCACTTAGCAAGTATCGTTCAAGAATGTCAGCTTCTTGACAACGATAATGACGGCAGCCGTTTACGTGGCTTAACAAAGTCTCTTACTAAAAAGATGAACACGTACAAGAAGCATGAGCTTGAAGAGTTTGTGCAGGTTTGTCCTAGTCAGGAATTACGCGAGTTAGCTATTACGCGTATTAACTACCTAGAACAAAAAGAATCTGAAAGCAACTAAGTTAGTTTTTGGATACAAAAAAAGGGAGCGCTTGCTCCCTTTTTTAATGTCTTCAATTTGTGTTTATGCAAACTCAGGTGCGAGTTTATACTTTAAGTCGTATTCAATTATATCCATCAGTTCTTCGATTATTTCTTGGTCGGCGTTATCTGGGTCTAACTTGATTAGCTTTCCGTTCTTATCGAATTCAACTGGAAGTGGAAAGTTGCTGAATCTTATTTTGATTGGGCTTATTTCATTATGAAGAGTAACAACTTCTTTTATTGTTCTTCTCATTGTCTTACCACCAGTATCATTGTCAGGCATAGTTATAATATGCTTAACACCCATCTTAATTATAAAGCGTAACTTTTCTTTAGTGAACTGCTTAGCTCCAAGCACTGCTATCGCTGGAATACCATTCATTAAAAGCCTTAATGCATCCCTAGCACCTTCAACGATTACAACATACTTTAGCTTGTACTTTTTGATAAGCTCTTTAGTATAGTTGTGAGGAAAGATGCCGTAGTCTTTTGCCCAGTCACCTTCCATACCAAGATAGCTAGGTCTTCCTTTTACTTTGTTTATGTAAGCTTTCTGTCCGCCGTAGAAACGTTTATCTATTTTATTAGGAAAGAAGCAGACTAATTCTTTTTGAGAGCGATGCGGTTCAGACAGGTAATATCCACCAACTTGTTTAATCAGCTTGCCCGGATATCCACGCCAGTCTATATCTTCTGACCAAGGGAAGTAAGCAGGATTTCCAATAGACTTCATCAGTACTTTTATATCGATAGTGCTATCGACCATACCGAGCTTTCGTTTAAGTCTTTCAACTTTTTGGTTAGCTTCTTTTGTGCTTTTTATTTTTCCATTAAGTGCAGATATCTTTTTTAGATTTAACTTATCTGCAAGTTCATTCCAATGTCCTTTAGCACCGCAACCAAAGCAGTGAAAGAATCCTAACGGAATATCTAAGCCAATACCCATAAAGACGCCTAAAGATGGATCTGTATCTTCATGGAAAGGACATACTATTTGTATTGCGTCTGCTGTTGCACCTCGCGGTCCCTCTACTTTATTTAGCTCTTCGAATATTATATCGTAGCTGCTTCTTAACTGGTCACTGTTACTCATAGAAATGATCTACTGTGTTTGTAATTTAATGGAAACAGTGAGTATTTACACATTTGGAATTTATTGTGAAGTTATTTTTAAGTACCTCATATCCTAAGTCTTCGTTTATATCGGAAGTAAACATGTTGGATAAATATAACAATTCTAACAAAGGTCAATTACGCCTGCTTATTGCCAAGTTTAAAAGAACTACATTAGGCAAAAGATTAGAATTGTTGGAGAAAAAGAAAAATCCAAAAAGTGCAATACTAATGAGTTTGCAATTCGATATTCATGTTACAGCACCTACTACTGTCGCGGCATTCGAAGCACATGACCATTTGCGTATAGAACATCTTTTTGGTAACAAGAAAGAAAACATATCTAAACTGATTATCTTTTTTGACAGTCACAAGAAAGCATTAAAGATTCACGCTTTAGACTTTGATACCAAACTAATCGCAACCTTAAAACCTTACAGCTTAAAGTTCAATCCAGACAGTGTATCATTAGAACTTTACGGAGTGTATCTTCTAAATATATTTAGAAACATATCGATGCACTATTCGGTAATGGATTCAGATCCTCAGATTTTTGCTAGATTAAGTGAGAAGCACAATGCAGATAGAAAGTAAGGTAACAGACCTCACTATATATCCAAAAGATTTTAAACGTCTTAGAACTGTTCTAAGCAGTTTTCTTGATGAAGAGTTTTTACAGGCTAACGAATTGAAGCTGTCTAACGGTATCGTTGCAGGCTACGTATTCAAAGAACGAATTGGTAAAATCCAACGCGAGTTAGAAAAGTTTGAATCTGTTTACGGGTTTGCAAACACTGAGTACGAAACAAATAAATATGACATACACGGTCTGCCAATTACGTATACCTACTTTGGTAAAGCACAAGAACCGTTCGTTACTTTGATGATAGATGAAAAGTTCCAGTCATGAGAACTTTTGATACCATTGCGGCCTACAAACCTAAAACAGTTAATCCAAATCACCACTCGCCTGTAAGTGTTGCTGTTCGTGGAGCGCTAGACTCAGAATATTTCACTATGGGCGATAGAGTACCTAAGCTTAGACCTAGTAGCTTTCCCAAATGTCCAGTGTTAGATTGGATGGCCTTATACCGACATAAGAAGCTAGGTAAGATAGAAGAGCGACATAGTTTTTCACAAGACTACTTTACAGGTGTTGGAACAGTAGTTCATGAAATAATTCAGCACCATATTGGAAACACTAAGCAAGTATACGGCAATTGGAAGTGTATTAATCTTAAATGTAAGAAAGGACAAGAAGCCTGTACTCTCCGTGACGCTACTGGTAAAGTAGTTCAAGAGGGTAAGATTACTGCGTTCCATACTACGGATAACTTATGTCCTAGTTGCAAACGTCCAATGTTCTATGAAGAGCTAGAGATTTCTGCAATGGGAAGTACCGGTCACGTTGATTGCGTTTTAGTTATACGTGATGGTAAATGGTGGGTAGTAGATTACAAGACTACTTTGAAGAGAAAAGTAGATTCAGGTGAGTTGCCCGAAAGCAAACACTTGTATCAGCTTAGAGCTTACGCGTATATTCTAAAGTTTGAATGCAACTTACCGATTCAAGGTTTTAGCTTAGTATATTTGCCTAGAGATAATCCGTTTAAGTTCTTTGAATACTCGCACAGCTTTGACAACAAAGAAGAGTTCGCCGAAGCTAAGAAAGTTCTAACTACTGAGAAGTTTAAGTGGGATGGAGCAGAACGAGCCAACAAAACAGGTAAGTATGAGTATGCAGTAGAACGCAAGCCTTGTAAGTGTACAGAAGACTATCACGAAGTTATGGATTTCTATGACCCTTGTCCTCTTCTGGATATTTGCTTTAAACGCAAAAAGCTTGATTCGTTCTTATACAAATGGAAATATCTACATAAAGAAAAGGCAGTGCCTGTTGGAGTTAATCCAAAAGAGATTGTAGACGTTATTATGAATCGAGATTACGAAGACATAAGAAAGGAATATGGATCAAGTAATTCAAAACGCACTAGAAGAAAACGTAAACCTTCTATGGCATAGCAAACCAAAGCCGTTCCACACCGCGTTTAAAAAATCATTGTCGTTTATATACATTCAAAGACATTCTATAAAAGACCGCGAACAGGAACAGATAATCGCTGATACTTTTCTCATATTTCACAACATCGATTTTTATACTCAGCAAAAAGTATTTGACCATTATAAAGTCAGACGCGCTGCTCCTTACGTGTATTTGATTAAACGTAATCTTGCTAACTATATTGAAACCAGTTATCTTATTAACGAGCTAGTTTGTGATATAGCAGAAGCCCGCGCATCTAGGCAAACAACTTTTGCTCATGCTGAAATGTTGCAGAATAAAATCGAAGTATTGTGTGAGCGCAAGATTCAATCAGTTCTAAGAATTCAAAAGTTAACCGATAAACTAGGCGTTTGTATAAAGCCTATAAGAGAGTACTTTAATGAAGATGCTTATTAGTCTAAGTGACACATGCGCGTTAGCGTACAACGCCCGCTCTAAGCAAATGTACAAGATTGGTGATATGTTGGGTGATTATGAAAACCCTGTAGACCCAGAAGTTCGTGATAACTTAGAGAAGCTTTTTGAAGTTCAAGATGATTTGTCTAAACTCGAAATAGAGGAAATGTTGAGAGAGAAGCGCAAAGAGCTTGAAGAGGAAAAAGAAAAGCGCAAGAAGAAAGTTAAAGGCAAAGATAAAGATGAAGGCGACTCTACAGAAGATGGTAAAGAAGACGGTGAAGAACCTGAAAGTTCCGAAGATACAGACTCTGACGATCCAAATGCCCCTGTAGTTATGGAATAAAGCTATAAAATCAAAAACTGTAAATACCCAGTAGATAAAACTGGGTATTTTTATTTCTGAGGTAAATAATGACTGCAAAAACTCGTACACGCACGGCTAAGAAACCCGTTCCTAGAAAAACTAGTAAAGCTCGTAGCGTAAGTCCAGACGATATTACAACTACAACTAAGGCAGAAGAGCCTGTTCGTAAACGCAAATTCAAAGCAAAGAAAGTTCGTGTCAATTCACGTACTGCTAATCGCTCTGGTGATTGGAAGTTGAAAGACTTAAAAGGTGCTGAGTATAATCCACGTATGATTACTGACAGACGCCTTGATAACATGGGTGATTCTTACGAGCGTTTTGGTGATCTGTCTGGTATCGTATTTAATAGACGTAGCGGTAAGTTGGTATCTGGACACCAACGCGTAGCTAACATCGAAAAGCGCGGTTATCCTACTGCTGTTAAAACTAATCCAACTACAGACGATCATGGTACAGTAGAGGAAGGCGTATTAGCTGTTAAGACAGACAAGGGCGTTATCCGTATTCCAATGCGTGTTGTTGATTGGGAAGATCAAAAAGCAGAAATGGCAGCAAACGTTGCAGCCAACGCACACGGCGGTGAGTTCGATAAACAAAAACTAAGCAAGCTAATGGCAGACTTAGAAGTTATTGAGGGTGGATTCGAAATTGGCTTAATTGGATTGGATGAAGTTTCTATTCGTTCACTTCCAAAGTTGCCCGATCGTCCGTCTTCTAGTTCTGAATCAAGCTCAGGCTCTAGTGGTTCTAGCAGTCGTCCTGATGGTTTCGATTCTTATGATGAAACATCTTTTGACGAACAACTACAGCACTGCTGTCCTAAATGTGGATTTGAATTCTAATGAAGTTGCCAGCCAAGCTACCTACTAAAATTCCTACTATTCGGGAAATAAATAAATCTAAGAAATATTTTTTAGGTATTTCTACTTTCTCTGGTGCTGGTGGTTCTTGTACTGGTCACAAAATGGCTGGTATCGACATTCAGTATGCAAATGAATTTATACCTGCTGCAAAAGAGGTCTATGAGATTAACCATAACTCTTTTTGCGACGGCTCTGACATTCGTACTGTGAAAGGAAAAGACATTCTTAAACAATTGGGAATTAAGAAAGGTCAACTTCCTTTCATGGACGGTTCGCCTCCATGTGCATCGTTCTCTACTTCTGGTAAACGTCAAGAAGATTGGGGACAAGAAAAGAAGTATAGCGACACTAAGCAACGTACTGACGATCTGTTCTTTGAATATGGAAGACTTGTTTCTGAAATTGAACCTTGGGTCTTCTTAGCTGAAAACGTATCTGGCTTAATCAAAGGTGCTGCTCGTGGATACTTCAAAGAGATTACTTCTTCATTGAAACAGTGCGGTCGTAAAGGCTATACTGTTCAATGTTTCAGAATTAATGGTAGTTGGTTAGGTGTTCCTCAGAATCGTGAACGTATGATATTTATCGGCGTTCGTAACGATTTGGTAAAAGCTGCTGGTGTTAGACCTGTTGCTCCTATGCCGCTTGATAGACAAGTAGCTGTAAAAGAAGTACTTCCACATATTGCATATATCAAAACTAAAGATGGTGATATGATAAAGTACGTTCCAGCCGACAGACCGTATCCAACTATTATGGCAAGTGATTACAATACCAGTCATACTGCATTGTTTAGTTCAGGTGGATTCGTAGAAGACAAGAAAGGCACTCAGCGTAAGATGACTGTAAAAGAACTCAAACGCATTTGTACTTTCCCTGACGATTATGAAATCACTGGTAGCATTGCTCGTAAGTGGGAGAGACTAGGTCGAAGCGTACCTCCTCTAATGATGTACCACATTACTCGCTCTGTAATTAATGATGTGCTGATTCCAATCGCAAAGCATAAGAAGTTGGACTATATAAAAGGACCTGTTCATGGATAAAGACAACGTAATTCCACCGGCTAAGTGGGAGTTTAATGAAGAAGTAGCCAAATGCTTTGACGATATGTTACAGCGATCAATTCCGAGTTATGAGACAATGCGCTCTCTTACTTGGAATATTATGCACAATCATCATATCAATAAACATAACCATTTACCTGACTACAATCTTAGAAAATACAAAGGTCGCTTTAAGCTTGGAAATGTACTAGACTTAGGTGCTAGCCGAGGTGAAGCACTAAGACCGTTTATTGAATCTGAATGTTACAACTGTGACGCGATTGAAGTTTCTGAGCCTATGCTCGACGTACTAAGAGAATTGTACGGAGATAAGGACAATGTTCGCATACATAACATTGATATGAGAAACCCAGAATTCATTCAACGTAACACGAGCGATATGCGAAAATCTTTTACAGGTATTCTCAGTATTCTTACTATTCAGTTTACTCCTATCGAATACCGTATGGACATTCTGCAAGAAGTATACGATAGTTTATCAGACGGCGGTATGTTTATATTTGTAGAAAAAGTTCTTGGTAGCGGTGCGCAAATAAATCGCGTAATGGTTAACACTTACCACGATACTAAGAACGGAAACGGCTACAGTCAAGAAGATGTAGAACGTAAGCGCCTATCTTTAGAGGGTGTGCTAGTTCCACAGACAGCTAGTGCTAACGAAGAAATGTTAAAGCTTGCAGGCTTCAAACATGTTGACTGTTTTTATAGACACTTAAACTTTGCTGGATGGGTGTGTATTAAATGACTAGGAAACGCAAAACAAGTAAGAGCAAAGACACCGTTATGGTAGACGGTGTTCCTCACGAAGACATTGAGGGTATGTTAGTTCCTTGTCACTGGAATGAGAACAACAAAAAGAATTGCCGCAAAGTTCGTTCTAGCGTAAAGAAAATGGCAAGCGCACCACCTGACTTACGCCACGCTCTCATGGAATCATTATCTTTGTTTGAAGATGATTGCGGTGTTGCATGTTCTGGTGGATTAGATAGTCAAGCAATTCTATGGTCGCTCATTGACTTAGGTAAAAAGCCTACTGTATTCAGTGTTTGCTTCGAACATCAGATTAGCTCTGACTTCTTATCTGCTAAACAGACTGCTGAATATTTTGGATTAGAGTTTGTTCCAGTGTTCATACCTTATGACGCCGACAAGTACTACAAGTTCCTAAAGTACATAATCCATAAGCAAGGAATTACTAGCAAGCCTAGCATTGAATGTTTGTACCCAATGATGCTATTAATCAAAGAAGCAGAAAAGCATTGTAGCTATTTAGCTTTTGGGCATGGTGGGGATATATACTACAATCTAGCTCGTAAAGCAGAAATGTTTGGTAAAGATATATTGTACGAATCTAGACTAGCTCAGTTTAGAGGTGGTGGAATTACTTACGGTCCGAAAGGTCAAGAAACTATTCTGACTAGATACGCATTGAAGAAAGGTATCTTTGCAATGTTCCCTTATCTATTGGCTAACGTTTATGCTCAGTTCCAGACGATGACTACTTGGGAAGAAACCAACAAACCTCAAAAGCGAATCGTTAGAGAAACATGGCCTCAACACTTGAAGCCTTGCAAAGTTAAGAACCACTCAAACATGCAGTTAGGTGACGGGGATATATCTGGAAATCTCGGTAACTTAATTCTAGAAAGTGAACATAATGTAGGCAATTGGAAAAGCCAAGTTGGGGTCTACAATCACATTGCAAAACAAAAAGTGTAAATAGTAGTTCTGTAAATATTAATTTTACAGTGTAGCGAGTAAGACAAAGAATCTACTCGTTTTTATATACGATCCCCAAGAGAAGGGTTTTCTCTAACTAACTAAGGAGAACATCATGTTGATGAATTCTGGCGGCGCATTCCAATAAGCGCGTAATTGTTTAGGCCCTCGCTTAAAAAGAGGTTTTTAACTTTTAGATAAAGGAGAACATCATGTTGATGAATTCTGGCGGCGCATTCCAATAAGCGCGTAATCATTTGCACTATACGTAGTGTACTTTAATAAAGGGGACTTCGTGTCCCCTTTTTTGCGTTCAATTGTCAAAACTGTAAAGAGACATATATCATTCTTAACTTAACTGGCAACTATGAATCTGTTCAAAGTCTTACATGACCAAGTTAAAAAGAGTCTTCTTCAAGAGACTAAGCTTAGCGAGGACGAACGCCGTTTATTTCAATGGCAGTTCTTATCTAAAATAGGAAACGTCAACTACCTTGTTGGTAAAGGTGGTGCTAACACTATGTTCTATAGAGTTGGTGACGTAGGTGATCTTAGCTACTGCTATCCAGAAGAGATTCTTTCTATAATTAACTCTTGGTCTAAATCCGAATACTCTGCTTATACTATTGATGTTGATGTGATGGGAACGTGTGTAGCAGGTCCGTTTGTTAAGCTGGAAGAAGCAAAAGACTTTATTCCAGATGATTCAAAACGACCGCATTACATTATTGGTCACAAAACAGATGGTAGCTCAGAAAAAGTATTCATTCTGAAAAAATCTCTACAAGGTCTATCTTGGGTCAAGTATGATGCTGGACTTGAAACTGCTCCAACTAAGCGAGTACGTAAACGCAAACTCGTAAAGTCTACTTCTGCTAAGCCGAGAAGAACACGCAAGCATAGGTAAATATTATGGCTGCTCGTAAACCACGCAAATCTGGAATCGCCCGTTCTGGTACAACTGGAACTAAACGTTCTTCTACTCGCTCTTCACGCTCTAAGAATTTCAGAGTATTACCATTAGTAGAAAACGTAGTTGAACAACCGCCAGAGACGGACTTGTCTCGAAGAGGTTTAAGTCTTCGCAGACTTCTAATGAATACTCCACGTATCAGAAAAGAAGTTGGTCAGTACGAAGTTACAATTAAAAAGTTCAAGAAGCAGAAAACAAAGACAGGTCTAACTGCTCTTACTGCAATTGCTAATCATAAAGACCCGTTCATGCCTAACAAGACTGTTAAAGATCGTCCAGTATACATTATTGGACTTGATTCACAAACACAGCCTGTTACTAAGCAAAAGCGCGTGATGGTTTCATGTAATTGTGAAGACTTTGTTTTCCACGGTGCTGAGTATGCATGTGCATTACACGGTGCTGCTAGAATTATCTATGGTAACGGCGAACCTGCTCACATGACTAATCCGCACAACGTTCCTTTTCTTTGTAAGCATTTAGTTGGCTTTGCTCACTACTGTTCTCAGAAAGGTTTATAGGTATGGCTTGCTCTGGATGCAGTAGACGCAGACAGTCTTTAAAAGCTAGCCTAGATCAGGGTCTACGTGTTAGCCAAGAAGTTACCAATCGTATTAAACGCTTACTTCCTAGTAGTGATAAAAAGTACGACAACATTAAAATAACTGCTGAGGGCGTTATTAAGAAATGCTCTAAGTGTCAAAAAGAATCTGAGCCTGCCGCTAGTGCTGGTCAGATACCTCCACTTTCTTGTGATGAATGTAAGGAATAAAAATGGCAGAAAATAATAGTCCAGCCCAATCGAATGTACGCAATGTTCAGTATGTAGTTAGCAATTTGCAATTCATTGTAGAACAACTACGTGAAGACTTAGAAGAAGCTCGTGAGCAGCGCTTGGGCGCCCGTGTAAGCCTTAAGCATTCTAAAGCAAGTTTGGAACAGCACCAGAACCGTATCAAAGAGCTTGAAGAGCAATTAACTTCTCTTACAGCTAAGGTTGATCAGGCTCGTTCTCAAAACGATATTTATTCTCGCAGACTTGAAAGTCTTGTTTGGCATCTTAGTAATATTACAGGCAAAGAAATAGACTCTGAATATCTGAAAGAAGTTTATGAAATGTTTGAAGACAACAAGGCTGCAAAGAAGCGCAGAGAAAACCAAGAGTCTGTACGCGAAGCAGTTCGTTCTCAACAGGACCGTGAAGCCGACATTCCAGACACAGTAGCTGAGATAGATAATACTATCAAACAAGTTGAAGAAACAGTAGAGGTTTCTTTAGACGAAGAGCAACCTATGCCTACCATCGACGAAGACGGAAACGAAGAAGTTGCTGAACCTGAAAAGAAAACGTTGTCGTCTGAGCCACCTAAAAAGCCTAGACGTATTAAAAACGCAATGGGTGGTAGTACTCGTACTGGTACTTAAAGCATGGCTTTAGTTACTAATCCAGATGAAAACCTTTCTGGTGGACAAATCGAACAAATTCTGGATACTCTTCTATACGAGGTTTTACGCCCTCTTGTGTATCACAGCACTGTCTTCGATACCCAGATTGTGTATGCATTAAGTTTCATATCGAGAAACAAGAAGCGTAAAATCTCTACATCAAACTCCCGTGAAGAAAGCATAGACTACCTATCTCGTGCCTTGATTACAGATGACTTAGACGAAAAGTTTGAGTACATTAAAAAGTCAAAGCTTGAACGGTCTATGATATACGTATTTGCTACTAACATACTTAGGCACTACTACGATTCTTTCTTTTCGTTGTATCAAAACTTTCTAGAGTCTGAACCTGGAGACAGGCTTGTTCTTAAACGAAGACTCAAAGTTATACAAGATAGTTTAGCTTGTCCTACACGCAGCGACCTGTTTATTCTTTTGAATTCAATGCACGATGCTACCAAGCAATATAATGCCTACGTAGAAAGTATTGTAGCTCAGTACATAAAGATATGCAGCAAGCAGGCTAGCTTCTTTGTTGATACAAATCCAAACAACAACTACGACCGAAAAGAAGTCCGTCAAAACTTTTTAAAGAACGTAGTAACAGCACTCAATAAATACAACAGCGAACACGGTGCTTTGACCTCGTATATCAAGTTCTGGTTTCTGAATGCTCAAACGTGTAGTAACTCAGACCATGAATACGGTATCGCTTATCGTATACCACCACAGCATAAGAAGAAACTTGCCACTGGTGATACAGCTTCTGGATTCGATATAAACTTTAGTGTCTCACTAGATGCGACTGTTACGGATGATGAAGGTGAAGAAGTTACTCTATACAACAAAGTAGAAAGTAATGAAACCGTAGATTCCAGTCTTGAACATTCTAGATTCTCTGAACTACTTTGTACGCTTGCAAAGAATGTAGACCCTCATGGAATTGGAAGACTGACTCTCGGCATCGATGAACACTTTTCAGATGCTGACCTAGATAAAATGAAAAAGCAAATGATAAAGCAACATTTACTAAAAGTGTAAAGATCATCTGCAATAACTTTAATGGAGAAAATTTAATGGCTCGTGGATTTGATAATATTAATCCAAACGCAAACAGTAGAGGAGACAAGCTTAAACCTGAAGAGATTTGGGACCTATTTAAGTTTACTGACCATAGTGGTTATGTCTCTGTTCGCTTTTTGCCAACCGATATCTTACCAGTTAAAACACACTGGATTAAAATCTTAGCAGGCAAAGATAAGAAAGAAATCAAGATTCCAAAAATTTGCATCAGCTTTGATCCAGATAACGAAGCAGTTGCGCTTGATGATACAGACTGTCCTTATTGTAAACTGTCTCAAGGTCAAGACGGCTCTTGTCAAACTTCTACAGCTTACTATGCAAACGTTATAGTTCGTGACTTGCAAGAAGATATGCCGCGTAAGTTGCCACCCCACACTAAGAGTGAAAAAGAAACTGGGTACAAAGATATCAAGTCTCGCTCTTGGACTCCTGTTCGAGTTGTACGTTTACCAGCAGGTCTTGCAGGTAAGATTCAAGAAATGCGTGAGCGTAACAAAGACAAGAAAGGCAATATGTATCCTGTATCTCATGAAGAGTATGGTATTGATATTGCTATAAAGTTTGACGATTCTAAGTCTGGTACAGATAAGTATCAAATCGATAAAGAAGACCGCACTCCTTTAGACGACGAAGAGTTAGAATATCTAACTTATGACCTGAGCGTTGAATGTATTGATATGCTTGGTCGTGAAAACCAAGAACAGGCTGATACCGAATTTAAACGTCTTGATATCGTCGGTGAAGACGAAATCGATGAAGAAGACGAAGACGAAGATGATTTACCTCGTCGCGGTAAGAAAGGCAGTAAAGGTCGTCGCCGTGCATCTGTAGATGAAGACGAAGAAGAAGATGAAGACGAAGAAGATGATGAAGACGATCTTCCGCGCAGTCGAAGAAGTAAAAAGTCTTCTAGCCGTCGTTCTCGCCGCAGTTCAATTGATGAAGACGAAGACGATGAAGAGGAAGAAGACGAAGAAGAGTCACGAAGCTCTCGCCGTAGCAAACGTTCTTCTTCAAAGTCTAGCCGTCGTAGCCGTCGCAGTGAACCAGAGGACGAAGACGAAGAAGAAGATGATGAAGACGAAGCACCTCGCTCTCGCCGCAGCAAACGTTCTTCTACCAAGACCTCTAGCAGAAGAAGACGCGCATCTGTAGATGAAGACGAAGAAGATGATGAAGACGAAGCACCTCGTTCTCGCCGTTCACGTACATCTTCTAAGACTCGTTCTAGCTCTCGTTCACGTAGACGCTAATGCCAGCAAGAACTCCTAAGGCGGCTGAGACTACCACTCGCCGTCGCCGTCGTTCTACTGGTGTAGCAGCGACAGAGACAACAGGTGTGAGCAAACCTAAATCTGCTCGTAGTACCAAGCAAGAAGTAGTAGAAAACAATAAAGAGTTTTTTGATATTGGTCAAATGCTTGATGAACTTCAAGATGAAACCGATAAGAAATACGGACTTGTAAGCTCTGTACTTGAACGCTCTAGTGATAGAATGAGTACAGGTATTTTATCTTTGGACTTGTTGCTGTATGGTGGCATTCAGCCTGGCGGTTGGTATACCATTTACGGTCCTGAGCAAAGTGCAAAGTCTACTCTTGCTATGACTATTCTTGCACAAGCGTTACATGCAAGAATAACTAAAAACTCTAAGTTTGCTTGTGGTATCTTTGACTACGAAGGTTCAGTAGATGAAGAATACACTGGTAATATTATCAAGTCATTAGGCATTAAAGGTAATGCAGCGCAAATCTTTGGTGTACGTGATGATGACGGTGGTTGGGAAATTCCCCCACTTGCTCGTTATTATTCACACGATGTTGGTGATGACTTCTTTAAAGCTCTAGCCAAAATTCGTCGTGGACTTCCAGACAAACAAACGATTAACGGCGAACCGTGTTATCTATTTGAACACACGAAAGCTAACAAGTCTAAGTTTGCTGGAATGTATGATACCAAGTACTTGACTCGCAACAACAAGATTAAAGTACCTGCACCAGACGGCTTCATGCAAGGTTTATACTTGTGTGACTCTTATCCAGCTATGTTACCAGACGGTCTTGATGATGATGATCGTAATAGTGGTATGGCAGAGCAGGCGCGTATGTTCAGTGAGGGTATCAAAAAAGTTAAAGGCGGTATGCGTAAGAAAGCAATGACTGTAATTGGTATTAACCAGTTGCGTCTACGTCCAGCGACTATGTTTGGTAATCCTGAATACGAACCGTGTGGTGAAGCACTTAAATTCTTTAGTGATGTTCGAATTAAGTCTACTCCACGCAGCACAGGTCCTAGCGGTTTCGTTGTCAATAAAGGAATCGTTGAAGAGCCTAGCGTTACTGGTGGAGGTAAAGACACTTACCGCTTCTTGCGTTTAAAGACTACTAAGAATAAACTTGGTGGTATGCCGCAGCAAGAATGTTGGGCACGTATTTGGATATCTGATGGTACTGGTACTGCTCGTGGTCTTGACCCAGCATTTGATACGTTTGAGTATCTTTCTTTACTTGGGATGGTTAGCGGAAACAAAAACAATTACAAGTTTAGTGAAGATTGCCCACTTCACGGTGCTAAGAAAATCGATTGGATTACATTTAAGAAACTAGTTCTTTGTTCTCCAAAAGAAGTCAAAGCAATTTGTGAAGAGCAAGGTATTAAACCTGTTAAGATTCGCGATTGGTGTCAAAAGCGTTGCTCTAACGGAAGTCATCCTAAGTTGTTCAAAGAAATCTTAGTGTCTGCTGCTACAGGTGGTAAGAAGGCTGACGATGATGAATAATCAAAAAGTGTAAATAGTACTTATGGCAGTAGTTCAGTTTTTATTTGCTCATGCAGTTAAAATCTTTTCTACCTGAACTGCTGCCGTATTCCACAATCAACATAGCGATACTTTCTTGAAAGTCTAAAATAACGACACACGTAACCTCATCTGCGTTGAGTATTAAAAGACTAGAAACTAAGAACGTGCTGAGGGGCAAGATAGAGGGGCTTCCAATATGCAGACCGAAAGTGGGCGGGGATTCCCACAATGACTTATTGAATGCAAGCGATTTGATCACGTAAGCTACTAGATAGGTTGTTTTGTTAGAAAGTATCGCTATGTTGTTTTCAATGCAGAGAATCGCGGTAACAGATTAGCTAGTCTAAATCCGCAGGTGCAATAACTAGTGTGCATCAGGAATACAGGACATGTGTTGCATTTGCTGGCGCAAAGCCTGTGTTGGTTCGATTCCAACTCTCTGCTCCCAATTAAATAAAGGTTTGTATGGACACTAACGATATAATCAATCAATTGAATTCTAAAGTAAACTCTCTTAATGCGCTTGTTGAATCCTTACAGTCCCATAACAGTTCTCTACAATCGCAGATTCATAACATGGTAACTGAGTACGGCGATATTTGGTATGACGGTTTCTGTACTGCACAGAACAATCAGAAAGAACTTAATGAAAATTTTGTTTCTGAACGGCGTGAAGCAGGTGAAGACTTCGAACTTCCACCTACAATAGACGAACTTTACTCTGAACAAGAAGTCAGGGAAATGAGTGAGAAAGCCGAATCGTTACATGAAGCTAAATCTGTCGGTCGCAAGTTCGTTATGGAATCTGACGGTTACTACGGTGTAGTTCGATTGCCAGAATCTATATTCAATGAACTCAATCCTGAATTTGTGTTAGAAAAGGCTACTGATATTACAAAGTTCATGTGTGCTAATTCTAAAGAAAAAGAATACTTGCAGAGCTTGGGTGTTCAAGTCATTGAGATTTGCGATTGGTACAAGCTAATAAAAGAATAAGGAGACAGACGGTCAGCTAGAGGATTTCAACCCTTGATTGCTGGTGGGTTCGATTCCCCCTGTCTTCACCAATTTGAGGAAAGATAATGCACTTCTTTATTGCAATGATTTCTGTTTGTGCTTGTATAGGTCTACTTATTCTATTGCATATAATCTTTGTGATACCTGCTATCAACCGCTTCCGTATGTGGAAACATAGTCCATCTAGGAAAAGAGAAAACTATGCAAGACATAACAAACTATAGGCATGAGATTTATATTGCTCTTATTGATTGGGGTTATTCTCTAATTGCATTTAATCCAGATGCACCCAACGTAGCTACTTTTGCCGATGACACTGTTTCTTTTCCTGATATGGAAACTATATCTTTTGACTCGCTCGATTCTCTGCATGACCTAGTACGAGCCCGATGTAAAGAGTTTCAAAGCAGACTAAGTACAGACTACTCTGGAAACTTCCATCGGTACTGTATGTTCTCTGAACCTGAATTGGTAGGTGAGTTATGGCAAATGAAGATTGCCTTTATTCAGATTAGAATTAACACTGATGTTATTCGCCGTGCCTCGAAATAAAAACATAATAATTTAAGATTATCCGAATTCAGAGTTATGCACACGCTCTGAGTATTGTAATGAGTGTGCAACCACAGGAGCAAAGTTATGTTGAATAACTGAATGCGTTAGAGGTCCACCTGCTTATCTGTTTATTGTTTTGTTTTATTTTCCGATTTACAACTCACTATACAGGTAATCAGTTATGTCTAAATTTCTTAAAGTTAAAATCAAATCACTTGCAGAAGAACAACGAATCATTAAACGTGAAGAGCAGCGTTATCGGGGACCCAAATGGGGCGCTAACTGGACGCGAGTAGCTCTAATGGTTCATCGCTTAAACACCGTACGCCCCGAGATTAGGGCTAGTCACTTGGCATACGGGTATCTTCGCGGAAAGCCGCTTCACTGTATTGAATCTCAATCCACCAGATCCCAACCTGATTGGACTAGAGTGTTTTCTATGGTTAAGAAGTACGGTACTTTCCAGCAAGTTCAAGACTTTGAGCAATGGAAACAACCTCAAGCCAAAGCCGCTTAACGTGGTAATCGTCCCCTAGTCTGACGTAGAGGCAGGGGACTCCCTTTTCGACAGAGTGATTTCTCCATTGCTAGCAAAGTGACATTGCTGTTCATTCTGTCTTTTCAGTGAGTATAAAGCAAAGTCACCATGTTCGGTTTCCATGCCTGTTAGCCTAACATGTTGCTTTATACTCTCCCTTACACTGCAAGAGCTAACTGACGAAAAAGTCTACTGAGACTGTTCTTTACTAAGAAACTAATAAAGTCACTAGCGCCCAAAACGTTCTTTAACAATTTGAATCTTATTTAGATAGTCGACCTATGTTTGTGACTCGCGACAAATGCTCGGAAGGCAGGTTGCTTACGTATTGAATTACGACAAACATTCTCGGCTATCTGATAATAACTGCAACATACTCCTCACTTAGCGGCCACTGCCATTACATCTACTGCTAAGCGTTATGCGGTTATTCGATAATAATGTAGATGTTGCGTATTCTTTCTGACATACGAATCGGATAGATGCAAAGTAGGTATGATTCGTATGCTCGGTGGCACTCCCGTTCTAATTTTATTATTTGCAAGACGAGTGCTTCTTGTGAAGAACATCTATCTGGAATTTTCAAGCTTTTATACAGATGGTGAATATAGCCGCTGCCGAAAACAAGGAGCGCCTATCGATGAAAAGCCAGAGTGTGCGGCAATTGGCGGTAAGTATCGAGTATTGCTTACTGCTAGCCGCATGTTCGCCAACTAATTATTTGGAGATTTTCAATGAGTCAAGGTTTTCTAGTTCCACAAGGTACTTTTGTAAACCACAAAGCTAACTACAAAAATACTGTTAAGTTTGTGAACGTACCGATTAACTTTTCTGCTGTTATTATGACAATGGTTAAGTCGATGAACAATCCAATGGAGGAGCATCCTCACCACAAATACTCTATTGAATTTTATAATTCATCAAACGACCACGCGGCTGCTTGGGTTTATGATGACGAAACCGCGCGTGATGCAGATTACGATAGACTGCTATCGACAACATTCTTCGGTTAATCCTTTGGAGCCTCCACAATGTCTAAAACAGTAACCACGACTTCTAACTTTGTTAAAGCGGAGTTCAATGTCTCTACGTTAAATAAAAGAATCACTGACGTTATCGAGCAAATAAAAGAACTGGTAGAAATGGCTAACAAGTTTACTACCTATCCAATGCCTAGTCTGAATCATGAAACACGACCGACTAAATATATGGAACTTGCTCAGTTGCTGAATTTTGTTTTAGATGTTCGTCGTCAAGTTCGTTTTGACATTCAAGGCTACATCGAAGAGATTAATAAAATCCAAGAAGAAGCGGATAAGAAAATTAAAGGTTACGTCAAGCCGACCGTAGCACCAATTAATTCATAAGTTTTTGGGAGCTGTCAGTCCCCAGGTTCTCTACTAAGCTCTCCATACCTCGGCGCTTTACGCCAGCGCTTCCCTAAGCTTATAGAGTCTGACAGCTTCCGTTTTATTTGAGTATATCGGAATGCAAACCGTATTCCGATGTGCTTACTTGTATCCCAAGCGCATTAGTATAATGTCATGCTTTACCCTTTCTGCGTGATCATTGTATCCTCTGAAGGTTCTGCTTGTTCGTTTCATTCTTGCAGAATCATTTTATGCCCGCTGTTACGGTCTGTTTCAGCGGGTTTTTTTCGTTCTGGTTGATAATTTTATAGTAGAGTCTCCTTGGACTTTTTTTTTGCCTGTGTGAGTATTTCTACTCTTTATCTTTCTTGGCTTTAGACGCAGGCTTTTTTATTAGGAAAACATATATGGAACTAGGACAGAAGATAAAATCTACTACGCTAACATGGCCTGTAGTCTATAGAATGTTTAGCTTGCTTTATGCCGAGCGAGAATATTTTAAGAAAGAAGCATTCAACATTGAAAACCGATACTTACTAGGAATGCAATTTAAAATAGGAATGGAATTTGAGGACACTCCTATACTAGATAGAACATGGTTAGTAATGTCTACTAGAACAAAAGACATTCTTGACTTCCTGCGTAGGTTCAAAGTACTTAACGCTTACAAAGTTGTAAACCTGTACGAACAATCTAAACGTAAAGGAACGCCGTTGGCTGTCAAAGCTTTGTTTAACTCACCTTTATTTCCTAGTGCGATACCTGACGTTCTAGAAGCCGCTCTATCTAGGCAATTTCCAAGAGCTAAATGGGACCTGTTGTTAGAAGAAGAGTCGCGAAACAACCTAGCTTTGTCTATCTATAGAGATAACAATCCCATTCATTTATTCCATCTAGACCAGAGAAACCGCGCTTGGACTAGATATGCATATATGTCGAGGACTCTAAATGCCTAAGTATTCAGATGTTAAAGATACAAAAATAACCGTACAGTCGATTTATTCAATATTTCTCCGTACGCTGGAAGATGCCGACAAGTTTAGAAAAAATCCTAGAGTTAGTCAATATGATACCGTAGATGGTAGAGGAAGATCGCTTGATTCTGGGCGAGCTAGATATAGAAGAAAGAAAGGGTGGGCATCTGATACAGTAGAACGTTATATGTCTAAAAACGAAGCGGCGTTTCTTTTGTTGTGTGACCAAGCCGAAGAAATTTCCAAAATAATGTATAAGTACAAGTTAGACTCGGCGAAAAAAGTTTACGCATTTGCAAAAGGAATGTCTAAGAACTCAGACCTTGCGAAACGTTCTTTTCTTAAAAACAGTTTAGCTCAATGTATCAGTGAATTTTCGGCGTTTATATTGAAAGCAAAAATAGGTCGATCTTTTACCGTACAATTCCAGAATGGAAGAGCTAACATAAAAGACGATATTTCGGGCGAGTTTAAGTTATTCGATTACAGTGCAATAGAAGACGCAAAAACACTTGTGGAAGTGGTAAAACAGACCTTTAAATAGTAGAAACACACTAGGGGAGCTTATATAGCTCCCTTTTTTGTATCTATATTATGTGCTTTGTTGAGCTAAACAGCGCTATACAGAGCGATACAGAGCGCCTTACAGTGATATTTACAGTACATAAATAGCTATACTATATATAGGCAGTAAAAATAATTCGAAAATAGCTGGAAGTGAGCCAGGTCAATGGTTTTGCAAGTTATTGATTTGTATAGCTTTTTCAGATGGTACAGTTTTGTCCTAACTTAATAGTGCTGTAAGTGCTTGTTTTACATAGAAAAAGTGCTGCTAATTATTTTTTATCACGGACAAAATTCTAGTAGAAAACCTCATTGGATTTGCTATACTACACCCAAGTTGAGCGCAACAACAAACGCACAACGAACTGAGCAACAACCTGTTCAGTTTTTAACTTCTATTTACTTTTGTTATTTGAGGAAAATTTATCATGGCACTAACTATCGCAAACGTTAAAAAAATCTCTGCTTCTATCGCTGCTGCTGTTGCTTCTGTTGAAGAAGAGTTTGGTATCACTATCGACCTTGGTACGCCGTCTGGTCGTGGTAGTGAAAAAGAAGTTGTAATGACTATCGCTGAGTCAGAAGAAGCTCCAAAGAAAACTTCGGGCAAAACTGGCGGCAAGTCTGGTGGCAAAAAGCCAGCTACTACAAAGCAAGCAACTAGTGAAGAAGATCGTCTTGTTGAGCTTGGATTGATTCCAACTTTGATTGGTAAAGTTGTTACACTGACCTCTCAGAAAACAGGCGACAAGCAAAAAGCGAAAATCGTTTCAACTTCTCGCTCTGCTCGTATGCCACTTAAAGCGATTCTTAAAGAGTCAGGCAAAGAGGTGAGCTTGCCGCTAAATGTTCTACCAAAAGCTGCTTTCTCAAAAGCTGCTCCAAAAACAACTGGTAAAGCTGGTGGTAAAACAACTGCAAAAACTCCGGCGAATGGTGGTGCTAAAGCTCCACGCCGCGGTGGCAAGGTAACTCCAAAGGGTAAAGTTGCTCGTCGCAACTCTGCTGCTAAGTAAGCAACTCTTTGTTATGGGGGCAACTCGCCCCCTACATTTTCAAAAGCATTAACTTAGTGCTTTTCAGAATGTACCAAAAACTCTAGGAACTTTTTATTATGTCTATCGCCCAAACTGTTACTTTCGATCCAAGTTCTAACAATAAAACGCACTATGTTGAAGTCGATCTTTTGATTGGTTTAAGTTCATCAGGTGCAATACTTGAACAGTCAGAAATGGAAATCGATGCTGATGAATATAACACTGCGGTTATACTTGCAGCGTATGACCTTACTGTTGAAGTAATTGAGATTGAAGGTCCTGCAGGTGGCTGCCCATTTGTTCGCGTTTCTGGTAGCAAGAAAAATCTAAAGCGTTGGTTACTAAATTGCATGTGCGGAGATCTTGATGCCGAGAATGAAGATGAAATTCTCGAAGACAACTGCTATGAAATTCAAAAGATAAAGTTCGGCGAGAAAAAATTAACTGATATCAAAGTACTGGAAAAGTTTAGAACTCGTATGGAAGAACATGCAAAGTATGAACTCCACTCTTGCGGTCTAGGTAATTATGGAGAAGTAGTTTCAGGCATAACGGCTGATGCGACACTAGGTACGTTTGAATCTCAAATTCGCGTTTTATTTAATAAATAATACAAGGCGTCTTCGGACACCTCTCTAATTCCATTATAAGGAAACCTATTTATGTCACGTATCAGTCAAAAGATAGCTAAGCATTTAATTCAGATTCAAAACGAGCGCATTCCTTTCTTGGTAGATGTTATTCTTCGTAAATCAATTGACGATGAAGGTCTGCCTAAACACTTTAGCAAATCAGTGGATTTTTATCACGGTCTGCTTACTGCTGCGTATGCCGAAATGGAAACTCTACTGTCTATGCATAATATGTATAACGGTTATCGTTCGGCTACTGTCAAGGGTGTAACTATTCGTAACTACACTCTTTCTTTTTCAAGTAATTTTGACCGAAAGTCTTTTGCTGAAATAAAAAGCTTGTGTCTTCATAAGTACGTTTCTGCGGTAACTATTAAAGCGCAAAACGAAGGAGTAGATTACACGGCAGAAAGTGGAGTTGATTATACAATTGACCAGATTGAAAACGTTGTAGCTACTTCTGACAGACCTTATATTATGATGAAGAATAAGCGCGGCGAACAGGTATATCTAAACACAAAAACTAAAATTGTAAATTGTGCTTTACTATGCGGCGCACATTTTAGCTTTGTTTGTTATACACCTGATAAAGTTGCTGTTTATGAATTTGTTAACCCTCATGAATTCCAAAACATGATCGTGCCTGGGAACGAACAAGAAGATTTTTTCAAACTCGTTCACAACTAAAACCAAACTAGCGGCGAACTCGCCGCTTCTCTAAGTCCATTATAAGGAAACTATTTATGGCGACTGTAAAATCTGCTAAAACTAAACTTGTTAAGTCATTTAAGAAAGTTGAATCTATCAAGTCTCGCATTGCCGAGCTTGAAGCTGAAATTGAAACGCTAGGCGATAGCTTAGAAGACGCGGTGTATGAAAACCGCCAAGCCCATAAAAATCTTAAAGAAGTTCGCGCTAGTCAAGATCCAGAAGGCGTAACTTTTGAAGTTCACGGTACTCAGTCTGATTCATGCAAGATTCAATTTATATCTGCTTCGTTTGAAACTTTTGATGAAGCTTGTAATGCCGTTGTCGGAAAAGAATTGCCGAGCAACATGATTCCAAAAGAGCTTTTGAAGATTCCAAACTCGTCTAAAGCTGGACGCAAACAAGTTCTTGCAACTTACAATAAAAATAACGCTTGGGAATACAAGAAAGCTGCAAACAAATTCTTCACTAATCGCGCCAAAAAGGAAGTTAGCTAATGAAAGTCATTCCAAAGTTCCACACTGATTGTGCAAACACTCCGTTCGTCAAGGTAGTTCTTGATAGAACAGAAGAAGATATTCAAGCTCTAGACAAGGGGCGCATTTACGAACACTTCAACATGGAAGGGCACAACCTTCTTTACAGTGATGTTGACGGAATTGTCAAATTCGGTATCTATTCGCATACTGATAATGCAGGCACAGAAATGTTTCAAACGACTTGCGATGAAACTTTACAGGTTAAGCAAGACGGCGAAATTAGAACTATATCATATAACCGATATTCTAGTTCTAGACCCGATGTTATTAACTTTGCGTACAATTTAGATATTAACGAAGACAGCTCTGTATCTTTGTGTCGTGCGTATGTTCTTCCAAATAGGCGTAAAGGTCTGATTGAAGTAGGCTATTGTAGTGAAGCACTGCTAAAGAAAGCTGCTAACGATTCTCCGTGTTTTATTTTAAAGTGCCGAGATAAAGTTGGACGTATTCAGTTTTTACCTAGCTTAGACGCCGAACGTTTGAAGTTTAGCGATGACCCAGACTGCTGGAAAACAAAAGAAGCTGAATCTGAGTACACCCTATTAGAAACCCTTTAATTGAGGTATTTAACATGCTAAGCAAAACAAAATTCAACAAGCTTTTCCCGAACTTGGATCAGTCGCAATACCCATCTGACCAGATTCCTACATTACTTTCCGACTATGTAGCGAAGAATAAAAATCTTCCTTTATCCTACGATGAATTGTGGGATGAACCTGTCATTACAATTGATGGTGCTGTTGATTCTACTTTAGCAGTGCGCGGCGATTACTGTTACAGTAAAAAATGCTTTGTGTATCAAGGTGTGAGTATTACGTATGCACCTAGAAATGTAATGTTTACTGAATACTGTACCAGTATTGATGAAGCTATTGAGCAGTTATCAGGTCTGATCGCAAGCGATGGCGGTTCTTCGGAAGAAGATATTTACGAGTAAGTTTTTCTGAGGGTGGCAATTGCCGCCCTTTCTTTTAGGCAATTTATCTGAGGAGATTACTATGCCTGCTGCAATTGAAGTTCAACACAAAAAATGGAATGATGTAACTGTATTACTTGACACGGGTGAATTTTCTTTCATTAGTGGCTATTATATGGGTTCTAAAACTTTGAATATTGCAATGCGTTGGAATGGAGAAGGCGACGATCCGGGTTATCCAAAATTGTTTGGTAATCCAGTTTGGTTTAACTTACCTAAGTCTATGAACTTTTTTGTACTGCGTATGCTAAGCAGTTACATTGAGCTTAACACTCCTGAAAATCTAGGATATAAAAACGTTCCTATGCTCAAATCCGACTACGATATGTATACGCTACGTATTAAAGAGGCTATTTCAATTACCTTGAAGCAAGGGGGTTAATATGTGTAAGTGTACATTTGATAAAGCATGGAAAGGCAAATGTGGTAAACCCGCTGAGTCTGGTACTGATAGATGTAAAGAACACGCGTCGGTTAAATGCGGCGTGTGTGGAAATAAAGCAGTACATGAATGTGCGCAAACATCAGGTCTGGTTTGTGGCTACCCTCTTTGTGACAATGAAGACTGCATGATTGAGCATAGATATTCAATGCATTACACGAGCGGTGCTTTTTCATCTTTGATTGTTCCTATGGTCGTTGCCGATATGTCAATGCTTTACGCAAGCTTAGACGATACACGCAAGATGGATCTTGTACATAAAGCTTTGCAGAAAGGTTTAGACCGAGAACTTGCTTTTTATTCTGAACATCTTCCTAATCACTTTGAAAAGCGCCAATCTCAATATAGGCAGTATCAGGCTTTTATTGACTTGATTAAAGTATGCATAGAACGCAAAGTTCTTCTACCTGACTTAAAGCGCTTTGATTACTATCTTAATGATGTTACGTTTCAAGGTCATACCTCAAAAATGTTTGTTGTTTGCGATACAATAAAGTTAACTGCTTCGGTTTTATTTATGCGACCCGAACTAATAAACGAGTACAGCAATTTACCTAGTGTTACTTTTGATAAGCTGAGTTGTGTTGGAAGTTCATGCTTTGAACAGTTTATAGACGGAATGCCTTTCGAAGAAGCTTTTCCTAAAAGTTTGCAAAACTACAAACACCTGCTTACATACGGCACATACGAAAACGAGATAGAGGAACAAAAATGTTAGCTGCTGGATACACGTACTCACTTGCTAGAATTTACCAAGAAGACCTTACAGATATACCTAGCTTGTCCGTTATAGTGAATGGAGAAGAAACTCCTATACAGCAAAGTCACATGACTGTAAAAGACTTTCTAGATGACCCAGCTTGGGCGCAAAGTGAATGGGTGTATCTTCTTACTACCAATGAAGAGATTCCTTGCTTTGTTGCACTGAACAATGACAAAGTTTTAAATCTTGTCACTGTGTCTGATTCTATTTACGGTGGTTACTGGGTTGTACCTAAATCGCATCCACGCGAAGAGTACTGAAATATAGCAGGACAAAATACGTACAAAGTGCAAATGTAAATGTGCTATAATGTACGTGTGTTAATTATAAGAGTTGAGTATTTCGCTCAACTCTATTTATTGGAGAAATAAAAAATGGCAGGTCTATTAAATTCAACTATCGGTTCTACTACTTTAGAGGACTTGATTTCGGTAGCAAAAGAACACTCTTTATACTTGAAGCTAGCTGTTTCAAATTTAAGAGCAGTTGCCAAGAAAGACCCAGCAAAAGCCCAAACTTTAGATGAAGATGTAATGTCTTTGAAAAAGACCTTTGACGCCCAACTGGATTCTATGTTTCAAACAAAAGCGTATGTCTTAATTCTTACAGGCGTTACGGCTGAACACTACGCCAGTAATTCAGAGTTTTTTGATACGCAGGTGGAAACGTTTAAAAAACACGTTGAAACTCTTTACACTCGCATCATGAAAGAATTAGCATAATAAATCAGGGGAATACAAATGGATACAATTAAAAAACTACGTCGCGTTTTAACTGGAACTACGGTTACAGAATGGGCAGTTCTAGCAAGTGGTAACATTGACATTTATAGCACTATCGACCAATACACTACACAAGGGAACAGACACCCTATTTTGCTAAGGTCTGTAAAGCAAGAAGTTCAAAACGGTACAGTTGATTTAGATTCAGCTAATCGCAATGTTCTTGCTTTTAACATTTACTTAGACCCAAACTTTGTAACGTTTCTGAATGAGTTGGGTGAAGAATTCTTTAAGAGCTTTGTATTAAAGCTGGAAGATTCATTGAAGACACTACCTGCAATGTTTGCAAAGTTTTGTACTTGTCAGGTATATACTACTGTGTATGAAGAAGACCAGCCTATCGATACAGATAAAGCATTTACTATTGAATTTGATGTAGGCGAAGACGGCGACTTTAATAAGCTAACTTCAATCTTTGGTGACTTCAATCTGCTGCGCTCAACGCGTATGCAAGATTCAGATGTTCAGCCTTATTCGACCACGTTTATGTCTTACTTCTTGGTGCTTTTCGAAAAAGAGTCTTGGAATACCTTATCCAAGAAGAAAAATACAGAAGACAACTTTCTTTCTAAGCGCTTCTGGTCTTCTGTTGTAGAAATGTATTCTGGTGATTTGCGCGTACACGATTACAGAGAAGGTTTCACTATTAAAGACTATATGGGTAGAATCCTATCTAATGCTTTAACTATGATTGGTACTTTCTTCTTTGTTAGTTCATCTAGCATACGCCAAGAACTTAGATATGAAGACTTGGAAAATTTACCGTCTATAAAACGAGCATTCAAGACTATAGAAGAAAACTTTCTTGACGACACCGAGTTATTATTTAAGGAACGCCACGCGTTTTGCCTAGACTTGATTTCGTATTTCCGCAAACAGCTTAATGATCAGGAATGGTCTTTACTAAAGTGCGTATTTACCACACCTAATCTTGCCGAGTCTTTTATAAAGAATTCGCTTGAAATAGATTTCATTGAAGCTTTAGACTTCGGTAATGTTGAGTACAATCACCTATATAAAGGTTTCCTTTCTTCTATCGGCGATGATGCTAAGACATTCGATGACGACTTTGATAAGGCACAAACTCCCGAAACCGAACAACGCACTCTTACATTAGAAGACGAAGACGAGATTCTTGTTCCAGTGAAAGAAGATGTAGAAGCGGCAGCGCTTGTTACAAAGCTGGAAGAATTGAAACATCCTGACTTGACAGATCGATTGATTGGGAAAATGACTTTTGCCGAAATGCAAGAAGCGTATGAAAAGTATAAAGACTACGTTCCAAGCAAAGACGTTAAAGCGGTTTGTGCAGACTTGCGTGATAAATTAATGAACAATCCTCCTAAAGTAGGGTACAGTAAGTCAGTATTAGAAACTCTAGCGCAAGATAGAATTCTGGGTCTTGCATTGAATTATATTCCAAACTATGTACCTAGTGAAGTACTTCCAGACCTAACTAGTCCTGACGTAACTGGATTCTTTAGCTCTTATATAAAAGAGTTGTTCGAAGTAGCTGTTGCTATGGGTATAACATCTTCTCTTGCTTTAGATTCAAAAGCGGCGCAAATTGCTTTTATATGTGACTTTGCCGAAGAGCATGAAGAGTTTGATTTAATAATTAAACCTATGCTGTCGCCTACATATCTTACTAACAGCTATGCACATGTTAGATTTGACAACATATCAAGCACTTTGGTTTCTTTGTGTTCTGGTTACTTGCCTATTAATCCAGACTTTGAGAAATACGCCAGCATTCCACAGAGCAAAAAGCCAGGCTTCTTGATAGGTGCTATAGTACAACTTTACTTATTACGCATCTTGTTAAAGACTTTGTTTAAAGAAGTTGAAGTCGCATCCGGTCTATCCTTGGATGACTTTACTATTAATGATCTTCATAAGCTACTCTTTTGCACTGTTATTACATTCAAGATGTATGCAGGCGACACTGATGATTTAGTGTGGACTTACGGTACTATGCTAGATAAGATACTTGAACATTTTTCAGTAGACGTGCCTTCACAAATTGATGATGCTGAGTTGCGATCTTTTTTGAAAGAGTCAGAATACTACTCGCTTGAAGGCATGGAGAATGTATTAGCTGATGAAGTATTTGAGCCTGACCTTGATTGTGTTATATATTACTTTAAGAGCAGACCTGATTGTGATTTTCACGGCTACTTGGATAACGTTATTCCTAAGTGGACTGACGAGAATCCACCTACCGACGAACAGTATAAAGAGTTAGGAGGAATAACGGTGGTTCTTGATAATGAAGAGGCGTTTGAGGATTTAGATATGAACTTAGAACGTGAAAGCATGATTAACACTATTTGTCACACGTTTGATTATGTTCCTATTGCCGATGTAAAGCATTTAAGTTTTTCTGCCTTACAGAAAATGCGGAATCAAGCTAATCAATTCGCGGTTTATAAGAGTACTGAAATGCTTAATACGGAGTTGGTAGGGCTTCTCAAATTAGCTGGATACGAAACTATATACTTGGTTCAAATGACAGACCAAGAACTTGTAGAGCTTTACATTGAGCATTTAGGTAACGATGATTCAGAAGTACTCCCGAAAGACTTTGACGTTAAGAAAGTTCGAAAGTACATTCGCAAAAACTCGTTCATTGAAAAAGAGCTTTTAGACCGACTAGAGCCTCTTCCAATTTACGCTATGTTTGATACTTTGCAGAGCATTGAAAAGTTAGCTAATAAGATTGCGAAGAAGCCTAGAACTCAAAGCAAAGTCGTAGATAAGATTTTGGCTTACTACGAGAAAAACATACAGCCTGTTGACTCCTCAATTAGTTCTTATCTAATGCATTTGATGGTTATCAAAAGTCGTCAAATGTCGGTCAACACGGACAAAGAGAACTTTGATAAGTGTAACGAAGCTAGCTTTGAAGACTTGCAAAATCCGATAGAAGATTTAAAAATAGATTATTGTACTACTTGGGTTCAGCAAGACGAGTTTGTTGATTTTGTTTTGGATATGTTGGATAAGATGGGTTATGACTCTTTGCCTAACGAAGACGAAGAAGATGATGATAACGAAGAGACCTTTGATGCCAAGACAAATAAAAAGCTAAAGCGAAAGTTGGCAACGTCTATCAGAAATTACTTGACGTTCTTGCATGAGTCAGGTCATGTGCCTCAAGACCTAGAACTTATTGAGTCTAGCAATAGCGATATACTGGAATACTTCGAGCTTGATTTAAGTTAGGTTTCCCCCTTGGCCTGCTACCGTTTCTTTTTCGCAAGCTCTTTGTTTGCACTTTTGGTAGCAGGTCTTTTCTAGATTCTATTTTCGGAAATACCATGAAAGACTTTTTTGATTTAAAGAAATTAATTATAGACAATCTTGACGACCTACATGAGTCTGTTCGAGGTTCTGTTATTGATATGATTGACGCAAAATGCTCCACCGGAAGTATTTTTAAATACGAATCCAAAGCATATAAAGTGATATCTTTTAATGAAGGATATCTTAGAGCAACTACTTTATCGGGTCAGCATACAATAAAATTAAACGAAGAAGAGGCATTATCGGTTTCGCCTTCTTTATACCCAGAAAAACTTTTTAAGACTCCTCTTTCATCTGAATTTGTTAGAACGTACAAACAACTTCTACAACATTCAGATAAAATGAACAAGCTAGATGCTATGCAAAATAATATAGACATAGGAAAAAAGAGAACAGGCGAATCCATAAAGTACTTAGTCGAAAGAACACAAACCTTACTTTAATTTTTCTATTCCATAATACTGTAAATAGAATACATAAGTTATGCAGTAAGAGAATAGTATGGATAAGAAACCTGAAATCAAAGTTCATAAGCAAAAGTCCGTTTTAAAGTTTCTACGAAGACGCTTTTGGATTTTCTGTATTGAACGAGGTGTGTATGAGGTCGGACTCTCTTCTTTAACTTGGTCTTGTTCTAATATAAGCAAAGTAATAGAGTATGCCTCAAAAAGTGAGTACACCAATCTAATAGTGTTAGATACAAAGACAGGTAATTATTTGTCTGTTGACGAAGATATGAAAGTTATTCAACTATCTCTTGCCGATATAATAAGAAAGAATCAAAAAGAGTTTGAAGTACTTCATAAAAAGTTTAACTAGTTTCACCCAATACGCACACTACTCTCGTGTCAGACCTCTCCCAAAGGTTAGCGTATTGGGTTTTTTACTTTGAGGAAGAAAAGATGGTACTGTTAAAACTAAAACTAAATGAACATGAAACTATTAAGGTCCATAATAACTATATATTAAAGGAATGTGCTTTTGCATTCGCAAGTGTTGAGTCGGTACACTATGATATACATTTTGTTCCTGTAGTGAGAAATGGAAAAATAGTAAGATCGCGAGTCGTATGTCCCGGTGAGGGTTGCAAGTATTGTGAACTTCAACATGCTGTAGACCACGAACAAAGCGAGAAAAAATTAAAAGATATAAACTTATCAGGTTTAGACCCTCGCATAGCTACTTCAACTATCAATGAAAACCTAATTCAAGTGTTTTGCGATTATATTACAGACGAACCCTTTTATGCTGTTTCACACGTACCTACACATTTATCTATCAAGCTATTGAAAAGCGCTGGTGTTGATCGTAAAAGCTCTAAGTATTATACGCCTGTAAATATAGGCGAAGATCTACGTCATAATCTATTTCATGTATCGAACAACAAAGCTACACCAATGTCGAGGTGCGAACTGGATTTAATAGAGAAAGACTTTACAGACGTTGAAATGGTTTCTTCTTCTTGGTCGAACGCCTATAAGGAATACTTGCAGACAACTACCAGCGTTGAAGCTGTCAATCTAATATACGAAGATGCTCAGATGAAGATTGTTGAGTTATCCAAAACTGACCCAAAGTATAAAAAGTATTTAGCATAAGGTTGAATTTATGGATATGTTTTATAGTTTTATCAATTCGCTGGCAGCGTTTATAGGGTTTGCCGTTCTATTTCTGGGTAGCGTATACGCTGTGTATACTTTCTTGATAGAGTTCTTGATTCGCCATATTGTTATTTCAATAGCGTACTTTATCTTTGTAATTAAGATTGAAAACTTTCATGGCAAAGGAACTGCTATACGGCCTGCTTTCATTAAGAAACATCCAAAGACCTATTACGTCCGTGTATTTTTTATGCGAATGTTTTCGAAGAGTAATCTACGTAACTATTCTACTACCTTAGATTCTCCGTATGGAACTTTTAGTACGCATACGTTTATACCTAGATTTAAAATAAGAGGAAAATTCGTAGATGAAAAAGAATGACCTACCACCTAATGTAACAAATGCGATTACTGCAATAGATAAGTACATTAGCCTAGACGAATTCAAGTACACTATTGAAAGCTTGAAAAAGGCATTACAGAATCTTGAATCTACGACTTATGCTCTAGACAGTTATGTAAATCAAAAAGACTTTCAGTGGGCTGCTAGTAGAGAACAATCCTTGAATCACGGCATCGATGCATATATTGAAGCTACTTCAAAGTTTGTATCTTTTAATTCAAAAGTCCCGTACGATTTGGTTTATACAGAACTTGAAAAACAAAAGCAACACGTTCTAGACTCTAAACCTATTTACGATACTATTCAGCACTTGATAGACTTGAAGAATATTCCGTCTACTGGATTATGCATTATTCCACAGAAAGCCTTTCGTCATCCTGTAGCAACTATACATCGTTTATGGGTAGCGTATCCAGAATTCAAATACGGTGACGTTCCAGAGCATAGACGTAACGCTTTCTTGGAAGACAAGGGTCACGACTGGAACGTATCAGCAAGAGGAATATCTTATTCTGGTATCTTGCGTAACTATGGTGAGGACTCAAGAGGCAATGGTAGAATACTAGTTGAGTACAAAGTAGAAAGGAAAGTGAAAAGATGAAAGCACTGTCTCCACTTTTAAACTGGTACACTTCGCCTGTAGACCCAATGTGTTGGTACGATGTGCGAACATTTCTTGGTAAGTGCTTTGTCTGGTTTGTTCTTGCATTGATTAATTATTTTATCTAGGAGAAATTATGTCTCATAAAGTACATGGATCTGTAGAGTTTGAAAATCCTATGGGTCGATATAAGAAAAGCTTGTGTCCTGACAACTGCGACCCATCGTATTTCAAAGACAGCGCTGCTCGTCATGGAATAAGGCAGGAATTAGAAAGCTGGCTACAGAACGGCTGTAACGGTTTCTTTCTTATCAAAGAAGAAGGATATCCTCACCAACTTCCGAACAGTCCTAATCGTTTAGGTTTAGATTGGCTATTTGTAGAGACAGACTTTTCTAACATTCGAGAAATAATGAAGTTTGTCGGTCTAGATAAAAAGAGCGTTGACGAAGAAGCTAACTTTTTTATAGGTGGAGATTCTTTTATCTTTACTGACGTAAACGGAAGTGTCGTAGAGCTAGGTCCTGAAACTGATTGGAAGTCAGGTCAATGCTTTGTTATGAAAAACACGCAAGGTTGCTATATGCTTTCTGTGCAGATGTTCAAAAATATATTTGGGGTTTATGATGGGACTAAGAAGACTACTGCGTGAAGAGCGTGAATTGGAAGAAGATTCTGATCACTACGAGTATAGGATTAATGTCTGTGATGATGATTCTCTTGAAGTTATCGAGAGCGCCCGAGAGGTAGACCGCAAACTTCTTGATGTGCGAAGACGAATAGTTAACTCTATGCGTACCAATCTCGATAGGCGCGAAGACTGGCTACGCAAACACGATAAGGAAACAAAATGATTATATTTAAGTTGCCCATTATCGTGTTTTGTATGTTGCTTGCTTTAGTTTCTACTGTATTCAAAATCACTGTAATAACTTTCTTCTTTTGTTTGTTTATATGGTTCGAAGGTTCTCCTAGCCCGGGTACTAATATCTACCAAGACGTATCTTTTGCCAAAGACTACCATAAGATTAAAGGCGTTTTTAAATCAATTTATGACTGGTTCTTAAAAGAGGTGAAATCTATATGAAAGTATTTTCTTACACTGGCAAAGGTGTTTCTACTGGCTGTACTGTAATTGCTGCTGCGCGTAGTGACTTGACTGCTGCAAAGCAAATCAAAGCTAAGCTAACTAGCTCGGGTCTAGAAGAAGATAAGGGTCTTCTAGACATTCGACAATCATTGGAAGTTATATCAGAGTCCTTAGACTCGCCTACTATTCTTTATTTCGATAACGGAGATTATTAAGATGAAATTTGGACAAGGAAATAAATGGCTAAACGGTGGTAATGGTTATACAAAAGACGAACTTCGTGAATTGGTTGCCCAAAGCGAGAAAGCTGAGTGTAGCATGGATGAAGTTTTAGCCGGCGGTGACGAGGCTGCGTCCAAAGAAATTATCGCATCGTTGCTAGATAGAATCAATGAACTAGAAACGCCAAGTCCGCAGAAGATTGAAACTGCTGACTACCATACTATTACTTGGACTATCGCTACTGATAAGAAAACTCCACAAGCAGGTGAGCAAGCCGTTAGTCTTTTGGTCACTGCTGTAGAAAACGCTTACTCTAAGTACTTTAAATCAACTATGTGTGAAAAGCTCTTGAAGAAAGGTCGCTATTGTGGTGCAGTCAATACAATTACGTTAGAGTCTCCAACAATCAAAGACGGAGAGTTTAAAGGAATCTATGATATCTTGGTTTTGTCTAATGTCAAGAACAGAGATATATTGTGATAGTATGTGGTACAGGCCATCGACCTGAAAAGATTGGTGGCTACTCGTACTCTGCGTTTAGAAAGTTAGTTGACTTTGCTAAACCACACTTAGAAAATCACAACCCCGACGAAGTTATAAGTGGAACAGCTTTGGGTTGGGATATGGTTTTACTCGTAGCTGGACTAGAGCTAGGTATGAATGTACATGCTGCAATACCTTTTAATACATTTGGGAGTCAGTGGGGTCTAGAGACAAAGCGCTGGTGGAATGACTACATAGAGCAGTGTAGTACTGTTACTATAGTTACAGACCTAGATGACGAACCTAAACGCTTTGAAGTTCTAAATGCTTTGAACACTCGTAACAAGTTTATGGTAGATAAAAGCAATAGAGTAATGGCACTGTGGAATGGTACTAGCGGTGGCACTGCCAATACTGTACACTATGCAGAAAGCGTTAGAAGAACCGTAGACAACTACTGGTATTTTTGGGAAAGATATGGTTGAACAACTAGAGTTTAGATTAGGTGAAAAGGTTACTAGTGTAAATGGTAAGAATTATCCAGCAGAATCTATTTCACCCTTTACGTTTATACAAAACCCGTCAGGTAGCAGGCATTTTAAAAAGAACATGTTTGTTCTTGATACGGAACTTACAGACAGGTCATGTACTTTAACTTTAGCTTCATCAGTTCCTTTGGATTTAGATTACTCAGAACACAAAAGACTTTATTCAATGTCGAGTCCTACTGAACCTACGGAACTATCTATTGATGCTTACTTGTATTCTCAAGGGTGTAAGATACACAAAGTAGAACCTACTATAGCTAAGCCTGTACACACTGACTGCAAATGTTGCGGTCATCCATTCGTAGATGGTGAAGAAATATTTAAGCTTTATATAATGTCGAATCCCGTAAATTCAAATTTTCGATTTATACGAAAGCCTTTGCAGCCTAGAGAAATCAATATCTCGATTCATCGAAACCCAGATCAGTGTAAATCTGGAATTGCATTTATACGGAAACTTATTAGGAGTCAAAATTTATGAGACTAAACTACGAACAAGCATTATCTATAATTCATCCTAAGTATAAAGAACCGTGGAGAGTTTATCACACTTGGGAACACATAGAAGACGGTTTCGTCTACATCGAAGAATTCGTAGACGGCCAAGTAGACACCGACATTTTTGATGCACTTAATCGCAACTTAAATATTTTTAATCTGGCTTGGATGATGCACGATGTTATTTACGTGCCTAAAAATCCCTACAACGAACTAGCCAGTGCTATGACTTTTTCCAAAGTCGCATTTCATCTAGACCCTCTAGTTGACAGTAATTCCCTTGATTTAGGACATGACCTTATCATGTGTACCAAGAATCATTTTCCTAATGAAGAAGGTTCTAAGGACTTGTATCTCTTGTCTAAACTAATCTGTGATATAGACTTAGCAGGTTTCTCTACTCAGCATGATAAGAACAAGCGCAATGTTTACGAAGAGTTTAAAGGCTTCTTGCAACTACCAGACTTTGACGAACAATGGCGAACAGGTCAGACTGTTTTTCTACAGAGCCTTCTAGACCGTGAGCGTATTTTCCATACAGAATACTTCTATAAAATTCACGAAGAGAATGCCCGTAAAAATATTCAAAGTGAGATAGACAGCTACAAGTAAAATATAGCAGGACAAAATACGTACAAGTCACAAATGTAAATGTGATATAATGTGTTTTTAATTGTGGAAATATTCTATGCCTAGAAAAGTAACCAAAACAATGCGCGAAGCCCGTAAACGTGCGGCTCGACAAAAAGCGCAAAGACGTAAATATAAAGAAGCTTGTGACCAAGTAGACTTTAAATGGGGTTCTGGTACAGGTCGTTCGGGTGACTCAACATTAGAGTTGCATAACGTTCGTTCTCGCACTACTCAAATGGTGCTTGCTAAAGACAGACCTACCGAACCTGATTCTGTTTTTCTCGACATTGACTTTAGTAGCTTTGAAGAGTCTGTGTTAGAGTCCAAGCAGAAAAAGCCTAGCAATACAACGACTGGTAGATTTTCTAGTAAGGCATTCTCACGTTGTAATATTCCGAAAACTATGAGTGAAGAAGAATACAGAGCGCGTGAAGCTGCGGCAGCGTTGGAGATAGAACGTAAGAAATCTTGTATCGCACCTGCCTACAACAAAGGCGCTTATCAATACATTGCTAGCGAAGAGGCTGCAAAAGACGCAGGTAAAAAACAATGAACTTAATTGGTAACAAATTCGACAAATTTGACTTTCTGTATAACGTAGCTTCATTTTTTCTGTACTTGTGTGCCACCGTGTTTATGTTTAACGGTACGCTTGAGTACTTAAAAGAAAATATTACGTACATGCCTGCACCTATAAAGTATCTAGTTGCAGTATCTTCTACCTTTGTTATATTAGTTCCATTCTTTTATTGGGGCCTGAGAATGCATAGGTCTAATAAATCAAAGTCTTCTGTACATTCTCAGAATTACTTCTTGATGATGGAAAAGCTTTGCTTCAATAAATGTCCGTGTTGTAGGACTGAACTTGACGTAAATGCAATTGGTACAGATATTAGACTGTTCTGCCCTTCCTGTGATTTTACTATCATCATGGTAGGGTCTGTGCCTTTATACGACTCGACTGGAAATGAAATAGTTGGACGAAAAAGTCTACCGCATTATTTAGTGGATAAATCAAAATGAATCATGTAAACGCTCTTTACTCTAATGTACAACAAGCTGAAAATCTTTTTGCTGATTACGTTAAAAGCCTGAATACACCTGTTGCTTATTTGTTCTTTGAAAACGAAGAACAGACTATGCAAGCTAGAGATCTTCTTGTTAGAAGGCAGATTCAAATCTTAGGAGTTTCCGTTGACAGTCTTTTTATTAAAGTACGTGTGACTATGGAAGACGAAGCGCCTCACCTTGTTAGTCATGCTAACGTCTATGCAGCATTAAAATCTCGCGTACCTCCTGTTGATCCAAACGTAGAGAAATGTTATTCAATATGTAAATCTGCTGGATATCATATAAGGTTGTCAGGTCCTATAAGTTCTATGTCGATGGAGCGTAAGATTAAGTTACACAATGCTTGCTTAATGCGAATCGCACACGCACCTATATTGAACCATGATCAGTGCAAAGAAATTTTTTCATAATAAGGAATAAAAATGAAAACAATGGAAGCTATTATCTCAAACATGAGAAACGCCGAAGATTTGTTTCTTACTTACTTAAACGAACTCGGAAAAACAAACCGCTCTATCTATATGTTCTTTCGTAACGTACAAGAACTATCTTACGCTGCCGAAAAAGTTGCCGCAGTTAAGAGCGCCGAAATCTTAGCTGCCAATTCCGATCAGTGCTACTTAGTGGTATCTTTAAATAAGGCATTGCCCGAAAACCACCAGCATAGTGTATACAGCTACCTTATTCAAAACGTAGAGCAGACGAGCGACAATTTAAAGAAAGCTTTCGATGTGTGTAACTCTAATGGTTTAGCTTTTGATATATTTAAGCCTGTAAACCTTATGTCTGAAAACATGAAGTTAGAAATAAAAGACGGTCTACTAAAGCGTATAGCGTATGGAAACTTATTAGACTTAGAGCAGTGTAAAGAACTGTTTGAATTGTCGGACGAAACCGAACATGAAGTTCCTGTTCATGAAGTTCCTGTTCATGAAGTATCGCCAGTTATTTCATCTTATGCTAAGAACGAAGCGTTGAAAGCAGTAAAAGATCTGTCCGAGAAAGACCGAGCTAAGTTTATAGAAAAAGCTTTGAAGTATACCAAGGAAAGTTCTTTCTTGAAACTTCCAGAGGGTCTAAACCTGCACTCTGCTATGTTTAGAGTTGGCGAAGAAGTTGGAAATTTCAATTCGTTTGATTCTAAAACAAAAGCACTCATACTTATATCGGAGTGTTCGGCTTCGTACTTGGTAAAACTTTACGACTGTATATAAGGAGATTCCAGTGAAAGAAGTATCTGAATATATTGTTTTGGGTACAGTGCATAAAAACACTTTATGCATGACTCCTAAAAACATTCTTGTTGTTGCTAGAAACGTTGGTTACAAAGTCAATAGAGAAAGTAATCCTCAAAAGTGGGCAGAGCAGTATATTGAAGGTGCTTCTTTCATGAATGTATTGCCTGGAGTTTACGAGTCTAAAAAGCTATGCATAAAATGGCAACATGCCCTAGATTATGATGTAGCTAAACAGTGCGACATTATTGTCGTTAATCATGACGGAGAGCAGGACTTTCCGGTTAACAAAATTAAAGTTCTGGAAGAACTTATTTCATGTGGATTAATATATGAAAGAGAAGTTACATAATATGCAGAGTTCTTCTATACCTACAGAAGAAATGTTAAATCGATTTTGGAAATTGTCTATTGAGCAAATTGCCGCAATCTTTGTGAACAATTTTCACGACATAGACCCAGAAGAAGATAGCGTGTTCAACAAAGAAGGCTTTACGGCAGTAGTAACCAAACATCTAAGAAGCTACATGATGGATGCTGAATATGTTGTTTGCTTTACGATTAGATCGCTAGATGCATCTAATGACCCAAATGCCGAAGCTAGTCCTACTTTCGCAAGACAGTTCTATAGAGCTTTGGACGTAGATGAAGCTGACTTTGAAATAGGTTTCGATTTATGTGTTGAACACTTTACGATTGTTCTAGGGGGTAAATAGTGCCTCTTTATCAATGTGTAAAATGCGGTTGTGTTGAAAACACTGCTACGGGTCTGAGTATAGTTTTAGCTAGAACACCTAGTTTATTTGATTGGACTGACGTTGAGGAAATTTACAAAGGGGAAAAATTATGTAGTGCTTGTGCCCCTGCTCACTACAGGGACGGAACACCTAGTGGATATGGTAAATGGCATAATAAATTCAGAAGAGACTATTTGCCAAAAGGAATGTTTACTTGCGTAGATTATGAGTTGGTACATTCCGAAACAAAAGAACCTTACGCTGTTTGGGTAAAGCGTACTGGTTGGGATATAACTAACGAAGACAAACAATAAGTTCAAAAGGAGCTTCAAATGAAACAAATCACTGGCTTAGAAATAGCAGCAATATTACGTTCAATGTATAGTAGCGGCAAGAAGCCGCATCAAATAGCTTTCTTGCTTTTGCTGCATTACAAGAAAGACTTGTCTGTAACTGAGTTTACATACTTTATGGGCGACCTAAAAAATTCGTCAGGTAAGCTACTAACTCGGTCTATGGTTTACTCTTATTTGTATGCTCTGGAAAAGCAACACTATGTACAGAAAGAAAAGATGCTTAGTGAAGAAGGCGCGTCTTGTAACGTGTACTCGCTAACTCCAAAAGGGTACGGCTTAGTTCTTCCAATCATAGAACTAACAGACAACTGGGATACAGTGAGGTCTAGCTCTACTATTGTATCTATGTTTTCTACTATTGGTAGTAATGCATCGAGCAATACTACTCACTAATTTAAAAGGGTGAGAACATAAAGAGTATCACCCTATGAAAAAACTATTAGTTCTGCTAGCGTTGTGTTTTAGCGTACAGGCAGACAGAAATATTGTTGTAAATGTTTCAGAGGACTTTGCATTCCCATTGGGACAAGAAGTATTTTCAGACCTCGTTAGCGAATTGTATGTGGATATTCCAGTTACTGTGGAAGTTACATACTTGCCCGCTAGACGAGGTTTATTGCTTTTAAATGCAGATGAAATTGAAGCTGATTTGTACAAGTCAAAGAAGGTCTTAGAGTCTTACTTAAATTTGCTGGTACTCGAAGAACCCTTAATGGAAATCAGAGTAGCTATATTTTGCTTAGAGCGCAACGATTGCGTAATGAACAAAGATACTATTTATTTAGTTCCAAAAGGTCTAGAGTCGGCAATGCAGTATTGCTTAGAGAATTCTTTAACTTGCGCTTATGTGTCTAGCGACCATGCGTTCAAGGCTCTTGCTCAAAACAAGGGTGACGCACTCTTTATGAATATGGTAGGTGCTACTCGGTTTTTATGTGGGTATTCTTTTCCAAAGACTTACTATTTGGAAATACCCGAACTGAGTACAAAAGTATACCATGTAGTATCTAAAAGTATGGAAGAACATGTGCCTATGCTTACTCAGTCTATTATAACTATTAATAGAACTGGATATATAGAAAAGGTTATAGGTGTTTTTTGGAATAAACTCTACGATTGCGATTCCTCTATTCCAATTAATGTAAATAGTGAGTATCAGCAATTGTTGGAGAACTTAGATGGAACAGATACGACAAAACGGTGAGCTTTATTGGGCGCTACCTAAAGGAAAAGAAAATACAGAAAATAATTGGATAGTTGTTCTGTTCGAAGACGGCAAGTTTCGTAAGATTGGAACTACGCACTCGTATAAGGAATCCGACTTTTCTATAGTGGGTTTCCAGACGTTACATAACTATACGCGTATGGCAAGACTAGTTTCAGAGCAACAAAAATTCCCTGTAAAACGTCCTGTAGATAAGGTTGAAAAGATTCTTAACATACTAAGAACTCTTAAAGATGACTTCGAAGGTAACGGGAGTCTAACCGATTCTTATCGACAGAATGAAGTGCAAAAGATATACAGGCTAATGGATGCGCTAGACGATGGAAACAATAAGACTGGATAAAGACTACCCTGTAGTAAAGTTTTCTGATCTGTTAGATCAGCCCATACTCTTTAAACTAAGAAGCAATGAAGTACTTACTTTTTCTGCTATTGGTTTTTGGAGAATTTATTCAATATCTAAAACAGGAGAACCTTTATATCGATATGAGCTAGTAAGACTAAAAGAGTCCGAATCTGAATTCGAGCATGACAAGCTCCCAGAAGATGTAGAGTGTGGTATCTTTCATATTTTGTTTATACGAGATATGAGAGATTGGGTCGACAAGGTTTTAATTGTCGATGAAACTATCTTAAAAGTTATACGGGACATGGTAGAGAATATAAAAGCCGTAGAGAACTACGAAGATTATTTTTGTCTTCGCGTAGTTCTAACTGAGGAAACGCCTATATTCCATACATGTTCTATTTTAAGTTATAGTACCAATGATACTGATATCATCGAAAAGATGGGGCAACAAGGAACTATAGACAACAGATCTTCGTCTTTTATGGCAAGGCATCTGGGTCGAAAGTGTAGCGTTAAGCAATACAAAAAGCTTATGAAGGAACATTCTGCCGATGTTACTCTGCTTAATCAGAGTGCAGGTTCTGGTTCAAAACTAAAATTATCCTATAACTGAGGAAAAGAAATGTTATCCTTCTATCCGTTAATAGCAAAGAACAGGGATTTGTTTTCTTCTGAAATAAGGAAAAGTGTTGTAGAGGATCTTTCTATGGGTAAACGCCCGGGTGAGATTCTTGTGTTAACGCATGACAATAAAAGTAGCTTCTTGTTAGATGAACTTCGCAGAAACGTTACAGTTGCGAATGAAACTGACTCGGTGCCTTATGATTTGTTTGATTCGTTCAGTCCATTCTACTTAGATAGAAAAACTGTAAAGACTAGAACAGTAGTTAACACAAACTATAGAAACACAATCGGTACGAATTTAAGTCGAACCGGATTTAGAACAATTTATATGATAATCCCAAAAATGTGGGAAGATTATATAGCTTCTCTTTCCAGTGATCTTACATTCGATGATTTTTGTAAGTACTTAGCCCGAGTAAACGGACAAAGCTTTTTGCAGTTCTTACATAATATTTCTAGACCTACATCTTTTGAATTTGAGTTAGAACTTCACATAGTCTGCTCTAGTCGAAAGACGTATACGGCTCTAAAGAGGTATTTAAGGAAGGCTAAAGCTGTAGAATAACAATAGGAAAGAAATGAACAAAATTGGATTCGCTTGTAAATTTGTTTATCCTGACCGAAGTCTGCCTCTAAAGCAGATCAATGAAATTGAAAGACAGTACAATATGAAAGCTACTACTGTCAAATGGTTGCGTGACAATAAAAAGCAGGCACATGGAAAGTTAGAAGAGATTTGCCTCTACAATGCACAATGCATACTTAACCTAGTTAGTATGGTAAGTAGCTGGCCCGTGTCGCTAAGAATGGTACGTATAGGGAGTGATGTACTCCCTGTATATACCCATGCTGAATTTCGTGACTTCTACAAGAGCGCTCCATTCATGGATAAAGTAGAGTCACTACTCAGTGAAGCTGGGCATATCGCCCGAACTAAAAACGTCAAGCTATCAATGCATCCCGGTCAGTTTTGCGTTCTTGCATCTGACAAACCCCACGTACTAGCAAACTCTATAGAAGAATTTGAATACCATGTTGATTTAATTCGCATGATGGGTTTCGGAAAGTCTAAACTTGATTTTAAATGTAATGTACACTTGTCTGGTGCAGGTGGAGCGGAAACATTTAAGCAGACTTACAAGAAACTTTCGAATGAGGCTAAGAGGGTTATCACTCTAGAGAATGACGAATTCAGTTCAGACCTGAATGACTTGTTGCCCCTATCTAAACATGTAGGAATTGTTTTAGACCTGCACCACTATTGGGTCTACAATGAACAGTATATTGAATCCAACGACCCACGATTGAAAATAATCGAAGACAGTTGGCAAGGTGTTACTCCTACCATCCACTACTCCTATAGCAGAGAAGATTACGTATCTGACGTATTCGGTCAGAGACCTGATATGCATACGCTTCTGTCCCAAGGAATTCCCAAAACCAAACTTCGCGCACACAGCGACTTCTACCCAAACGCTACAGTTAACCGTTATGTCCTTTCTTTTCTCAAACGCTTCGATATAATGTGCGAAGCTAAAGCTAAAAACCTAGCAAGCTGGCAATTATACGCTCAGGCACAGCAGGTTAAGTGCTTGTAATTATTTTTTACGTGGGACAAAACAGCTATGTTTTTATCACACATATTGTAGTATAGTAGCACAACGCTGAGTTAAGCGTTAAAACGTGTGTTTTTGTATAAAAAACAGACACCTGAATAAAAGTGTAAATAGTAATATATAAACTATGCATTTGGGGAAATGATGAATCTTTTTGATCAACTTGATAAAGCATTCGAAAAGGAATTTAAACAGGTATCTAAGAAAACTCCTAGCAAACCTGTAGATTGTAAAAGGAAAGACAATGGTAATAAAAAGCAGCAACAAAAACTACAATAAAGCTAAGCGTGTGTTTATGGATATGCTATATAGCCCAGTCGGCGCTATCGTATGTGTGATACTGCTAGTGTTAATACTAGCTCTATTTGGGGAATAAAAGTGTAAATAACGGTTATGGGGACTTTTTAGTTCCCATAAATTGTTTCTATTCGATATTTGGAACACCCTATGGAAAAGTTAAACGAACTATTAAATGGAATTATCTATGACCTAATGCGTGTCTACTATGCCAAGCGTATAGGTCGATACATTAAGAAAGCAAATAATTGCCCTAAGACCGAGTCTCGTTTGTTTTTAAAACGTGTAATTAAGACGATAGACCTCGTTTATGCAATGCGTAAATATGACGAACGCGTGTTTTTAATCTATCGCGCCTTGATTCAAAAGACTTTTGGCTCTTCTGCGTTCTTGTTCTATGTTCAATACTTAAATAGAGATAACTTTTCAAACTTTTCTAGGCATTATTTTTTAAATCAGTTAACGGTCGATGACATATACGCCGAGATTGATAGAAATATAACGGGACAAAACTTGTAAGAAACTTAAACTGATCTTTGCTATACTTTCATTACTGCACTAAACAGTTAACAAGAGGAAATACTATGGACGATAAACAAATGCAAAAAGCATTTATGTCGGTCAGATTTGAAACCGCGTGTCTTGATAAATCTTTGCAAAAATCTGGACGTTCACTTTCAGATGATAGCGTTTGGGAAGAAGTCTTTAAGTCTGCCGAAGACTGCGGTGAACTGTTCTATCAATTCGCTGGCGTGATTGTTGAGCCGAGCTTTGAAGACGAAGATGAAGAAGCTATGCTTGCTTATAGCTACTTTGTAGAGAACAATCCCAACTGGCCTAACTGGATTAGTTCTGTTCTAGATTCCAATTGGAAGAAAGTTGCAGAGCTTGTTAGAGAAAACGGTTACTAGGTTATAAGCTAGTGGGTTTTACGAAATCCACTGACGTATAACTTAACTATAGCGGGACAAAATGTTCAAAACATCACTGCTATATTTTGCTATACTTGTAAACGCTGGAAACAGCACACTTTTGTATTTTATTTTTTAATCTTTCGTAGGAAACAGATATATGTCTATTTTAACAGATGCAAGCATGGTAGGTAAAACAGTTAAAGCGCTAAACGGTGATCGTTGTAAAATCGTTAAAGCGTTAAAAGACAACTACAAGCTCGATAATGGTAATCTAATTCGCGCAAAGCAAGTTATGCAGAAAGGTCGTGGCTTTGTTCAGACAGACCTTACAATGCGCGATCTTGAAGACTCAGGTGCTGGATACGTTACGCTAAAAGATTCTGGTACAACTGCTAAAGCTAAGACTCCTGCAAAAAAGCCTGCAAACAAACCGGCTTCGAGTGGAACAAAGCAATCCAAAAACTCGGCGAAATCCAAAGAAGAAAAAACAGAGACTCGCCGTAAGCGTAAGCCAAAGCAAGAAGCTAAAGAAGAAAAAGCTTCTACTCCACGCCGTACACAAAGTTCAAAGTCTAAGACACCAGCGAAGACGCCTGCTAAAGCCCCAGCTAAAGTAGAGTCTAAAATCAAACGTGTAGCTCTTGAAGGCAGCAGCAAGTCTACGATGGAAAAGCTACGTAAGTTTATTGATATGACCGTGAACGAACATCTAACTACGTATCACTCAAACATCAGTGCCGTAAATACAGGCGTGTTAGTGCATAAAGATTATGACCAGATTGAATTCCAAATCCGTGTAGCTTTAGACGTACCTAAACCTGAACATCACAATAACGAATACTACTTCGCAATTGCTAAAGAAATTGGTGCGAACCTTAAAACACCTGGCTCTAAGATTCAGTCGATGCTGGCAACCCGCCTAGACATTGACGAAGCGGATCTTGAAGAAGAGTTTGTGTTAAGCGTTGGTGATATCTTGCTTGATGAAGAAGGCAAACACCTAATCTTCTGTGGTATGACTAAGCGCTCAGGTAAAAATCAAATCGTTCTTGTTGATGTTAAGAACGAACAAGCGCTTGAAGTTGACCTGAAATTCTTCGATACACTCGATTGGACTAGCTCTACTCTAAATGAAATGTTCGGTCCTAGCATTGAAGATGTTGGCGTTGCAGGTGACGACCTGACTGATGACTTCGATATCGAAGATGAACTTGTACCAATTGCAGAACTTGATTGGGAAAATACAGACCGCGAAACTTTGATTGATCTGCTATCTCTAAGCTACTCTGATGAAGACATTATTGAGTTCTTGGAAAATAACAAAGATATCGAAGTTACCAAAGAAGACCTTGAAGCGCCGATTAATGAGCTAATCGAGAACTTGGTTTCCGTCATGAAAGATGAAGAAATCGATTTTGAAGAAGAAGACGATCTTGAAGATGCTCTTGAAGAAGACGATGACCTTGAAGATGATGAACTCGAAGACGACCTAGACGACCTAGACGAAGAGCTTGAAGATGAACTAGATGAAGAGCTTGAAGAAGACGGTCTTGAAGAAGACGAAGAGTTGGAAGACGACCTAGACGACGGCGAAGAATATGAAGCAGAAGAGCTTGATATTGATACAATGCTTGAAGAGCTTCTAGCGAGTAACGCACTTACGGCATCGCAGTCGCGTAAAATGTCTGATGAAAAAATCGTAAGCAAGTACTACGAAGTGTTCGGTGAAGACGAAGAAGAGCTTGAAGAAGAAGCGGAAGAGTTAACAATCGACGAAATGGCGGATGCCTTACTTGATGCCAATGTTATCTCTGCAAAAGAACTTCGCAAAATGAGCGATGACGATATTGCCGAAGCATACGCTGAAAACTTCGATGCCGAACTAGACGCCGAAGAAGAAGTCGAAGACGAAGACGAGCTTTTGGATGACGAAGAAGAACTTCTAGACGAAGAGCTTGAAGACGACCTAGAAGACTAATTCCATTCGGAGGCACTAATGGAAAATCTTGAATCGATGTTTCTCGGTGCTGTCTATAGTGCAATTATTAAATCTGCAATCTCTAGTAAAGACGGGTACATGACCGTGCCCGAACTTACTAGCTACATTAACATTCTGCCTAAGCGCGGCGTGGAAATGGCAAAGATTGTAAATGCAACTTTGTTGAAGATATCAAAGTTTGAAGCAAAGCATGATCGACCTATGCTTACTGCTATTGTCTGTAAACAAGACAAAAAGAACAATGCTATCTTTCCGAGTGAGTGGTTTTTTACTTGCGCTAAAGAAGCAGGTTACGATGTTCCAGAAGGTGAGACGGCAAGACTAGAGTTTTGGAAATCTCAATTCAATGCAGTCCATGCCTATTGGAACATATAAAATCTAACTGGAAATATTATGTCATATATACGAATATTTGACGAAGTAGACCCAGATGGAATTCGCGCACTTGTACATGAGAAGTTAATCTTTCCAGCAGACCCAAAGTTAGACGGGTCTGCTTTAACTGTAAAAATTCATGTGCCTGGTGAAGCTTATAAGCATACTCAGGTGTTTGAGTTGCGAATATCCAAACACACGTTGAAAAGTCTAATTAAGCAAGCAAGCAGTGAGTACTCGCCTACGGTGTGTACAAAGATTGCAAGCTTGTATCGAGTTGGGTTAGGTCTGCCGCATTCAAAAGAGTGTCATTTGTTATGGACACACTTAGCAGCAGGGTTTAGCCCAAAAGTGAATGGAAGAGTTTTTTCTTACTCTAATATGTTGCGCATACTTCGCGAACATTGGAAGCAGGTGAACTCTGCCAGTGTAGACCCGAATTGGTTTTACTTTAATACACAAACAGCGCATTATAAAGATTTGTTAGCTAGTACTTTTAGTACAATGAGTACGGAGCGATTTATTCAAAAGAATCCTCCTTTCTCTGCGGCTCCAAGTCTGGACGGTTTAGAGTGTACGTTGGTTTATCGCATAGATAAATCATCAAACAAAGCAAACCTATTTGCAGCATACTGTAAAGTGAATAATAAGTTCATGAACTTTACTGTTCAAGCTATGCAGTTTGCTCGAAAGGAAATAGACTCTAACGTTCTAAGTTCATTCGGTCCGTATTTATTTGTTAGCGGAATAGTGAGCATTAAGGCACGTAACCTATCCAAGCTTAGAAAGTATTGGGGAAAAGAATCTACGGTCAAACAGCTTATACGTTGTTCTTTGGATCAAGATGTATTTTCACTTGCTGATATGGATGGTTTTGATTTACCTAGCTCTCATCCTAGTAGCGCTTTTGTTAAGAACTACAGATCGAAGTACAAGAAAGCTATACGCTTCATAGTAGATAATAGTTCTAAAAAGCGGTTAAGCCGAAACACTACTATTATGCTGAGTAAAGCTACCAATCTAGTAGAGAAGTACGAAGAGCATGAGCAGGTGGTTAATGAAGCAAAGGAAGAGAAACGTAAACTTCGCGAATACGATATTGTCCCTAGCTTATCATTTGTTGCATACGATATGTATAGCTACTGGAACGAAGAGCTAAAGCGGGTTTCCAATCCGCATGAGTCAGTACTAAAATTTCTTAGTACTATGTTTGAAACAATTACAACAATAAAGCCGTTGTCTACACCTGAGCGTACTGCGCTAAAGTTGAGTAATAATACTCCACCCGGGTATACGAATAGCGGCGTGATGTACCGGTTAGCAGATGTATCAAGTACAAAAACTGTAAACTGGATTAAAGTTAAGTAATAAAGAGGATTATACAATGTCTAATGATCACGATCAAAATAAAGAAAACGTTTCTGCAAATACTAATGTAGTAGAACATGATTCAACAAATTGGAAGCCTTCTGAAAAGAGCGCCGACGCGGAACAAGTTACACAAGCAAATGTGGAAACTGTAAATACTGAGCAGAACGAAAGTTCTAGTGAAATAACTCAACCTGATAATAAGGAAAACGAAGTGACGAATTCAAATGATCGTCAGCGTGCCGTAGCGATGGGTGCTAAGCTATCTCCCGAAGCCCGCGATGAAGCAATCGCTGAACAAAAAGAACGTAGTAACATTCCAGACCCTGTTACTACAGAGACTGCGAATGCAGACGTTGATGTTGAACTTAGTACCGAAGACGCTGTTATGGGTATGGGCGTAGACATTGGTGAAGCAATTAAGCTTGGTCAGGGCCTTAGCAACACACTGCAAATCAACAAAGACTTGTTTGTTGATATGATGGACACTTACTCGCCGCGTATCGTAGTGCAGTTTATTGTTCCTGCTGGTAACATCGATACAGGTATTGATTATCGTGAAGTACACGAAGCCGAAGACGGTACTACTTACAATCGAAATCTTACTATCGCTGTTCCAAAAGAAGGTAAGCCTAGCGGTTTGATGTACGATTCAGTTATGGAGCTTTTATCTAAAGCTTCTGAGTTCAACAATCTTGAATTCAATCTTGTATCTGAATCTAACTTGATGGATTCTATGGGTCAGTTCGTAATGCGCCGCTTTGTTTCGGCACTTAGCGAAAACCCTTTCCCACTTGATGTAGAAGATATGCCAGAGCAACTTGGCTTTAACGCATTTACTTCTGCCGGTCTACACCAAGACGACCCTGATACAATCGTAGTATCGCAACTACTTCCTATACCTACATTGAATGGTGCAGCGAATAAAGCGGAACGTGCTGCAAAGCTTGTTCAATACTTCGAACAGCAAATCATGAACGCCGACTTAAATGTAGATGTTGAATTCGTTTACGTTGTCGATGCAGAAGAGGCCATCCTAGACAATGCCGCTACTGAAATGGTACGCGCACTTACTACGGAGCAGGACTTCGAAACTGTGACTCTTGGCGATATCTTGAAGTATACAGAAGACAAGATGTTAGTTGAAGACGAGCAATTCTGGGACGGCGAAGACGAAGACGAAGACTTCTACGAAGACTCAGAAGAAGCCTTTGACCCGTCGGATGAAGACGAAGACGAAGACGCTGATGAAGAATCTGATGATTTAGACGAAGAAAATGATGAATCTGATTCTGAACTTACTAATGTAGATGAAGACGAAGAAGAAAACTATTCTCTTCCTCTATCAATTTCACAAGATGCAACGCCTGAGTTGATGTTGGTAAGCACCCGCTTCTGCATCGAAAGCGCTGTAATCAATAACCCAATCTTTTTGGTGAAGAAGCTTTAAGCTTCTTCCTTTTTCTCGGAGTAAAGAAATGAAACGTAATACTAAAACTAAAGCCCCTGCTAGTAAAGCTAAAGCCCCTGCCCGCGGTCGTAAGACTGGTACTGCTGTAGCTAAAGCTGGTCTTGTTCGTAACTCTCGTTTGCAAAAGCACGAAAGTCGTATCAACAACATGGGTACTGGTAAACTTAGTGCTAAGCAACTTTCATCTGTAGGTGCTTCGGTTGTTGTTCGCGCTAAAGACCAAGTTAGTCAAATGGTTGGTTTCTGTCTATCTGCTGATAACGACAAAGTTGTTATTCGTACCAACAAGCGCCACGGCTCTTCTAAAGTAGTTATCAAAACAATCAAGCGTGAAGACATTGCGTATATGATTGGTGAAGAAGGTTCGCACACTATGCTAGGTGTTATTAAAGAAGGTGAAGTGTTAGCGCTACCTAAGTGTACTGTTGAAATGGCAGGCTCTATCGCTATCGTTACTGATTTAAAAACTGGTGACGTTATCGAAATCGACCAGGCTAATCCTAAGCTAGACGTTCAAATTGAATTTGACGAAGCTGCTGCATAAAAGCTACAAAAGCAAAAACTGTAAATAGTACTCGTAAGCAATTACAATCCAACATTCAAAATCAAAACATCCTTTAAGGAAAAAGAAATGCCAAGAAATGCAAAATCAAAAGCCCCTGCAAAGCGCACTGCTAAGAAGACTAACGAAGCAATCGAGCTATTAAAGTCTTTAGTAGTTGGTCTTTCAGAAGCGGCTAACGACGGTGACGCGGAATCTATTGAAATTCTTGAAGCCGCTGGTCTTTCAGTCTCTGGTGAAGCTGTTGAAGCGGATGAAGATGAAGAGCTTGAAGAAGACGAAGACGAAGAGCTTGAAGAAGACTTTGACCGCGACGAAATCATTGAAGCTTTAGCTGCCTTAAAGATTCGCGGCATTACCAAAGCTAAGCTAAACAAAGCTTCTGATGAAAAACTTCAAGAGCTTGCCGACAAGCACTTGGAAGAAGAAGACGAAGAGCTTGAAGAAGACGAAGACGAAGAGCTTGACGACGAATTTGATCGTGAAGCGATTATCGAAGAGCTTGCAGGTTTACGTATTCGCGGTATCACCAAAGCTAAGTTAAACAAAGCTTCTGATGAAAAACTTCAAGAGCTAGCCGATGAACACCTTGGTGAAATTGAAGACGAAGACGAAGAGCTTGAAGAAGACGAGGACGAAGTTCCAGATCTTGAAAGCATGGACGACAAAGAGCTAATTGCTCTTGCTAAGAAATTAAAACTTGGCAAAGGTCGCATGACTGCTGATAAGGCTTTTGACCTTCTTGATGAACACTTTGCTGAAGGCGAAGACGAAGAGCTTGAAGAAGAAGACGACGAGCTTGAAGAAGAAGAGGACGAAGCGCCGGATCTTGAAGAAATGAGCGAAAAAGAAGTTATCGCTCTAGCCAAGAAACTTGAATTGGTTAAAGGTCGCAAGGTCTCTTACGACGATGCATACGATGCGCTTGAAGAACACTTCGAAGGCGAAATCGATGAAGACGAAGACGAGCTTGAAGATGACGAAGACGATTGGGAAGACGATAATTAATATCGCCGTTTAATCTCTAAATCTAAATAACTAACTTTTACTTTTAATTACAGGGGGCTGCCCGCCCCCTCACTCTTACAATAATGGAGAATAAAAAATGGCGAAAATGGTATCACTTAAAGCGACTGACTTTAAAGCTGCTGGAACTAAAGTAGGTCAAATTCAAAAATCGATGGAAGGCTTTGCTTCTATCTCTGCACAACTTGCAGCGCTAGCTGAAAAAGTTGAAAATCCTCGCCTTGCTAAATCAATCACTACTCAGCAAAATAAAATCGATAAAGGTATCGACCGCGTTCAAGGTCTAATCGATGTACTTGTTGAAAAGATGACTTCGGAAGATGCTCCTGCTGCTGCTCCTGCAAAAGCTCCTGCTCGTGGTAAAGCTGCTGCAACTAAGACTACTGCTAAAGCTCCTGCTCGTGGCAAAGCTAAAGCTGCTACAAAAGCTCCTGCTCGTGGTAAAGCTGCTGCAACTAAGACTACTGCTAAAACTCCACGCGGTAAAGCTGCTGCAACTAAGACTGCTACAAAAGCAAAAGCACCTGCTCGTGGTAAAGCACCAGCAAAAGCAAAAGCACCTGCTCGTGGTAAAGCGAAAGCTCCTGCAAAAGCAAAAGCACCAGCCCGTGGTCGCCGTTCAAAAGCTGCTGCTGGCGACGAGTTCGATTTCGAAAGCTAAGTCTATCGCTAGTTTTCTAGCTTAGATTTATATTGGGTCTGTAACATTAGAAGTGTTCAGACCCTTTACTCGTTTCATTGGGGTTTTTATGTCATCTTTTGTAGATAATGTACAATTCGATAGATGGTACGTTTCAGACCTAGTCCATAAGGCAGAAAGTCTTACTCTTCTAACTGCTCAGTTAGAGTCAATGCGCTCACAAATAGAAAGCCACTTAGCTGTTGTCGATGCCGAACTTAGATTGGAGTACTTTGAGATAAAAGAAGATGCTAGGTCAAAGTTCAGTTCAGCTCAGGATGTTGAAAATTGTATCTTGGAATTGAGAAAAGCCAAGGCACGCCAGTCTAAGCTTACCAATCAAGAATATGTAAAGACATTAGAGTTAATCAAACTTCTATTGCGCTCCATTGCTAAGTACGTATGCGATAAACTATCTAATGAAGATAGAGAGACATTTGAACTCCGTTCATCAGACCCGTTCTTTGCTGACGTAGACGACAATGCTTTTTCAATGAGCAAACGCATTACAGAGGTTTTATCTAAGCAAATATTAGAATATAAATCTGGTAAACAAAATGTCAGAATATCAAACAACCCAATATCTGGGTCTAAAGCTACTTGATGATACTCTTAAAAAGCTCCGCAACGATATCTACAGAATCATAGAACTTCCTAACGGTTACTACTTCTGCGGCTACGTTGAATTTTCTGCACTGTCCTCTGATATCCTTAACGTTGAAATAGCGTTACTGGATATGAACTTTTCGAAAGTGGAAAGTGTTGACTTGGTTAGCTTTGATAGAGTTGTAGCCGAAAGCTTTTTAAGAATAAGAGCAGACTACCAAGCTTGGGTTTCAGCCTATTTAAGCGGTGATGAATCCAGCTTTAGACGCGACGAAGAAGCTGAAAAGCTTTTTTCCAATTTTATAAACAAGTCTGATACTGAACTAGATTTAGATATCAGAGAATTTTCATTGTAGGGAACGCTAATGGCAATTAGAAAAAGACGAACCAGCCCCGCGAAGACCCCTGCCAAGTCTCAATCGTATGACGAAGATAGCATTAAGTTTCAAGAAGGTCTTAATGGTATTCGTGCCAATCCATCTATGTACTTAGGTGCGCTTGGTAATCCTATGGTATTCCGAATGGTAAAGGAAGCTGTAGATAACGTGTACGATGAATTTGCAGCAGGTCGTAACACAGGTGCTGAGATTATTGTTAATCCAGAAGATAACTCTTACATTATTGCTGACTACGCTCAAGGTATTCCAGTTGGATTAAAGCAGACCGAACACGAAGGCAAAGTCAGTGCCATGACTTTGATTCTTACCAAAGTTCATGCTGGTGGTAAGTTCGATGATACTGCGTATAAAACATCTAGTGGTACTCACGGTGTTGGTATTGCAGCCGTCAATGCCGCATCTAGTGTTATGGAAGTTTGGACTAAGCGTGAAAAAGTCTGGTACACGCAAACGTTTAAGAAAGGCGTTGCTGATGCTAAAGTTAAAAAGCTCGGTACACGCGCACCAGCCGCATTTAAGAACTTCGACTTAGCAGAAAAAACCATTAGCAAGTATGGAACTATTGTTAGATTCATACCTGACCAAACCGTTGTGTCCGAAGACGCTGCTCGAGGCTCACGTAAAGTAGCAGAAGACAAGTTGACTGTAGCGAAGCTTGAACTTGGTACAGCAGGTAGCTGGTTACGTGACTTAGCAATGCTTAACCCAGGCTTCCACATTACTTACACATGTGTTGGTAAAGGCTCTAAGAAGTTTGTTAACACTAAAGGTCTAGACTGGTTAGTGCTTAACAGAATCAAAGAAGCAGAAGCACAAGCTGTATCCCGTAAACCTTTCATGTACGAAGATGAAGACTTGTCTTGTGCAATTACTTGGACTGACCAAGCAGACGATCATTTATTTACTTCTTACGTTAACAGTTCACCTACAGTAGAGCATGGTACTCACGTTGAAGGCTTCCGTTCTGCTCTACAAAAAGCTATCAAGCCGCATCTTACTGATCGAGACAAGAAAGCAAAGTTCACTGTTCACGATTTAATGATAGGTGCTTGCGGTGTTCTGAACTTTAAAATGAACTCTGCCCAATATAGTTCACAGGTTAAAGATAAGCTTGTATCAAAAGTTGCTAAAGACGTTGAAACAAAGCTTGAAGAATCTCTAATCGAATGGTTTAAAGACAATCCTAGAATTGCCAAGAACATCATTAAGAAAGCTACTACTGCAAACAACGCCCGCGAATCTCTAAAGAAAGTCATGAAGTCTATGACAGAAGTTCGTAAGAAGTCTCGCGGTGTTTTACCTGAGAACTTAACAGAAGCACCAAACGTTAAACCTGACCAGCGTGAAATATACATCGTTGAAGGGGACTCTGCTGGTGGTACTGCAAAGAACGCTAGAAACTCTAATCAAGAGATATTGAAAATGTCTGGTAAGCCTGCCAACGCCCTCAATACATCTTTGGATAAGCTGTTAAACTCACAAGCAGTGCTAAACATTATTATCTCGTTAGGTATTGACCCAGGTTCTCTAGACATACAAGCAGACAGTCCTAAGTTTAGTTCTGACAAGTTACGTTGCCAACGCGTTTACTTGCTATCTGACCCAGATCCAGACGGCGCACACATTAACGTATTGCTTTTATGTTTCTTCTTCCGCTTGTTACCAGACTTTATTAAAGAAGGTCGATTGTATTGTGTAGAGGGTAAGCTTTACTCTGCGCTGTATAAAGGAAAACTTTATTCTGGTGACACGTTTGATGAATGTTATAGTTCGATGCCTCAAACAGAAGAAGCTAAGAAAGCAATAACGCGTATCAAAGGGTGGGGAGAAGTTAACCCTGATATGCTTGACCCAATCGCATTTGATCCAGATACACGATTAGTACGTCAGATATCTTGGAACGATGACCCTGCAAAAATTGCTTACTTCCGAAACATCGCTGCCGAGTCTGCGGCTGAGAAGCGTAAGCTTCTTGGACTTAAAGAATCTCGTCCAGCTTTAGAAGAAGCTTAGGAGTTACTATGGATAGTGTAAACCTTGTTGAAGTTTTTATGATAGTAGATATTGTGTTTACTTCGCTTTACGATGATTCGACTAGCGGAATGTACAACATGAATATTTCTAAACCTACTTGGGTTAGTGCTACTTTACATCTGATGAACGATGAACTTGTATTTCCAACGTTTGCACTATCTGTAATCTGTCCTTTCGTTATAGGTAAAGATGGAACAATCTATAAATGTTCGTACAATAAAGATATTGAGGGAGTTGAATACTATGGATATGAAATGGAATTTGTTGAAGGCATCTGCTTGAATACAACTGACGGTCTTTGGGACTGGAAAGAAAAAACAAGTAAGAAGACAGCTATAGAAACTATTAGAAGAGTTTACGGTAGCATAGCAAAGTTCAGACAGCAGATTGAAAAGTATCCGTATGATAATTCCCTTTTAAAATCTATTATATCAGGAGCAGAGTTGGAACTATGAGTATACATGAGATTTCAAAAACAGAATTTGATGGTAAAGTTCTTTTGTACTTAGACCCTGGGTCACGTCCTATTAACCATGCACATACACAACGCTGGTTTAGCTTGCCTGCTTTTGTCGATGAAGACTCTAAGCAAATAATAGTACCTGGGTCAATTTCTACTTTGTATCGTTCTCGCATAGTTATAACAAATGATAGGACAGTCCGTAAGTTTGGCAAAGCTCTTAATCTTACTGGAAAGAAGTTGCTACCTCCTACTTACGAAGACCTTGTTTCGAAGTGTGTTCACGTAGAGGAAGGTTTCAACGAGTTTGTTAATACTGAGAACTGGATTAAAACGAGCCCTTTTAAATCACATTCTCACTATCAGAAATTTTGGCAAGAGGGTGAGCCATTCACAATTCCTAATCCTGAATATATTGATTTGTACAAACTGTTTAGAGATATAAGTGTTAAAGCTTGTCCGTCGCTTCACGGCAATCCAAGTGGTGAAAGTACTGACACTGATCACGTAGTTTGTAGTGATTGCTAAAACTGTAAATAAGAACTAACTTTATACTTAAAGGTTTTTCCAATGAGAAGAAGAAAGTCTGCTACTGAGGCGGAAAGCCCACCAGCAAGAAAAAGAACGAGAAAAAGAAGTAGCTTATCTGCTTTACGTGATAAGACAAAAACTGGTACTCGCAGAAAAGCACCTAGTAAGGCAGCGACCTCAGAAGATTCTATATCTATAGATTCTTTTGCAGCAACATCGTTAAAACAATATGGTAGCTACGTTGTAGAAGAAAGGTCTATCACAGATTTTCGTGATGGACTAAAGCCCGTTCACCGCTACATTTTATGGGCTATGAAGAACCTTGGCTTGAACTCAAAGTCTAAGTATAAAAAGTCTGCTCGTACTATCGGTGACGTTCTTGGTAAGTACCACCCGCACGGCGACCAAGCTGCTTATGGTGCAATGGCAACTCTTGTTAACTATAAGCTATCTCCACAATTGGTAGATGGACAAGGTAACTGGGGTACTCCTGTTGATAACCAAGCTGCTATGCGTTATACAGAAGCACGACTTAGCGCAATGAGTGATATCTTTCTATTGGATAAGGGTTATCTCAAAACTGTTCCAATGGTAGATAACTTTGATAACTCAGAGAAAGTACCGTTGTACTTGCCTGCTACGCTGCCTATGCTTCTTGTTCTTGGTAGCTCTGGTATTGGTTTTGGTGTTAAGTCTGACAGCCCTCCGTTTAACATAGATGGAGTTTACGAACTTGTTCTTCTTGGATTGAAAGCGTTCAAAGCTAATAAGAAACTAGGTCCTAACAACTGTGCTAAGCATTTACGTATAGACTATTCTTACGGTGGTGTTCAGGTTAGCGAAGACGAAGACGTTGCTAATCTTATTAAGTACGGCAAAGGAAGTATCAAGTTTGCACCAGAAGTAAATGCAGACTGGAAGAACAAACTAATTGAGATTAAGTCCTTCTCTCCAGGCTTTAGAAGTTCAAACGTCATACAGAAAAAGCTTGCTAAGTTTGCAGAAATGGATGCAGTATCTAAAGCTGGTGACGATTCAAACGAAAAGAATCCTAAGTCAGGGCCTCTTGGTGCGTACTTCTATATAAAGCCTGCTCGTGGAATTTCAGAAGAGAAGTTCTTCGATTTAGCAGAGCAAGTGTTTAAAGAGTTAGTATCTAGCGAATCATACGATTTAGGCTTTACGGTTCGTAGAGCAGATGACTCCAACATGTTTGTTAAGTCTAGCTTTGTATCATTCTTCAATAACTGGATTAAGTATCGCGTACAGTTAGAGATTGATTACCTGCAAGCCTTGATAGATGAATGCTTAGCGCAAATCGATAGAACTGAACTTCTTATCTTTGGCGTAGATAACAGACAGCTAATCATCAAGTCACTAGATAGTAAGGACCCTGATAAGTTCCTTATTTCTAAACTTAAAATCTCCGCTGAAAAAGCAAAGGCTTTACTTGACCTACAAGTTCGTAAACTAGCTAAGTTGGAAAAGCCAGCATTGCTTCAAAAGATTAAAGAGTTAAAGGCAGAGATTCGACAATACAAGCAAGACCAAGAAGATCCAACGCCTAGAATTGCTACTAAGACAAAAGAGCAATTCAAAGCCTACAAGTCCCGTGTTAAATAAAATATAGCGGGACAAAACACATTGAAAGCAATATTCATGTGTGATATAATGTTGCAAAGTGTGGTATCTGAAAATCATAATTTAGAACTATGCTTTTGCAACATCGTACCTTTAAGGTACTTGGGAAATATCCCATTCAAGCTTCGCGCTTTCCAAAGGATAAAATAATATGACAAAGCAAATTGAACTACTCTCGGCGTTAGAGCAGGTCTCTAATCGCGTTTTAGATTTCCAGTCTAAAATGAGAGCAGAAAAGTCTCCACTTCGCAAACGCTCTAATGTGCTTACAGCACTCGAAAACCTATCAACCGAAGTTAATGTATCTATCGATGTTTCTAAGTCGGTAAAGAACAAGCCACGTTCACTTACAAAACAACTTCGCTCAGTCTTGCATTGTATAGACGCTATGCATCACGGTATACTTGAAAAAGACTTATCGTTCAATGAAGCGCGTACTATGTCAGGGTTGACCCTCTTAACACGTATCCAACGTGTGATCGAATCTTCCCAAACTCTATCAAAAACCAGTGCGTTAGAAGCTAAAGCTCGGTCTAACATCCGTGAGCGTATCTACGCTATGGACGAATTAGCCAGTCAGGCATCTGATCAGAAAAACCAAGAAAGTGCTTTCGTTGAAGCATTGAAGAAAGTTACAACTGAAAACGACTCTGATGATATGAAGGATATGCTTCGGTCAGAAATGGAATCTCTTCAAGAGAACGATGTGGAAACACTAGAGCTAACGAGCCAAAAGGTTCTAGCTTACAAAAAGCACGAACAAAAACTTCTTACCAAAAGTAGCTCAGACTACAAACGGATGGTTGAGACAGGAACAAGCTTGCCTACAGTTTGTCCTGTATTCGTTTCATTTTCAAAAGGTAGACTACGAGAATCCGATGTTCTTAACCAACTCGGTTTTAAGTTTACTAACATATCCACTCGCAGTAGCAACGTTGCCGACGTAGCTTTGATTATAGAAGACCAAGTTCTTTTGCAGTTCAGCAAAAAGGCAGCACAGGTGTTCTTTGAAAACAAAGTTAAAGCAATGTCTAAAGAGATTACTTCCAGCGATATATCTAAACAGCTTAAACAAAAGCGTAAGTCTTTGAAGGCAACCCAGTCTAAAATGGAAAAGTATGCAACAACTTCTTCAAAGATTAATAAAAAGACGCAAGCTCTAATCGCTGAAAGGGTATCGGAATTTGCCGCCACAGCCGAAAGCTTAGAGCGAGACATTGAAAAGCTTGAAGCGCAAATAAAGCACAAACGTCACAAGATAACTTTATTAAAGCGTGAGCTATTCAGAACATCAAACCTTAAAACACAGGAGGGAAAGAAAAGAAAGCTTTTAAACGAGAAAGCTTATGATCAGTATATTGGATATATACTTGGTGAGTTTCATAACAAAGGTCATCGCTATTCTCTATTAAGTAGCAAATATGAAAGTCATCCTAGTGTATCAGATGTACTGATAGCATGGTTAGTACCTAGTGAAGTCGCAGACGTTGTACGATCTCTGTATGGAGATCAGAACATCGTTACTAGCTGGGGTCTTCCTTGGAAAGTACATGTCTAACACCGCAAAGACGGTTGTAAATAAGTTACCGCCTGAGACAGATGGTGACTTCACTAAATGTTGTATATGTCATCAATGGACTAGAAACATCCATTGGCATCATACTACGCCGCAAGCCCTTGGTGGAAAAGATAGCTTGCAGATTCCTATTGACGGAGACTGTCACACAACACTCCATGCAAAAGCAGATGCAGCCGCTTCGTTTTTGCGAGGAAATAGGAATGAGCCACCGGGCAGATATTGGGACAGTTGGGAATCAGAACAAAGAGCCCAACCATATCTAGAGATATTAGTTAGTTCATTACTTAATCCGCCTATATCAGATGGGGAGAAGCGAATTAAGTTGGCGAATCCAGAGGTAGATTTACCAACTCGTGAGTTGTTAGATCGTTTAAAGAAAGATTTGCCTGGCGTAACTAATATGTCACAAGTTATCGATTATTGCATACATTATACATTAAGAACTAAAGGATACAGCAATGAAGAACTTAATCAACGTACAACTGCCAGTAAGAGAAATCACGACGGGATACCTAACGTGTGGGGAATGCGTAGGACTAAACGTAGAAAATCTGATAGGCGGTGACGTTAGTAGTTGCTCAGAAGAAGGGATGATGGCTACAAGCCGTGCATGTCCGAAGTTTAAAGCTGAACCCTCAATCATTCGCGAAGCTCTTGAAGAAGATGCGGAAGATGGGTTTAGAGAAATTGCTAGTTGTGTTAAAGGTATGAATCCGCGTCAGTTGAAAGCTATGGCTGGTGCATTATTAAATGAAGTTGTTACGCGTAAGAACGGGTTTTATATGTGGCAGCCTGTTTATATTCGTTTTCGTGGTACAGCAAATGCTAACTACATGAGCAACTTCATGACAGGTCGCGTTGTTAACGCTGACAAAAACACTGTTCGAATTATCTCAGACGATGGAAAGACTGTCTTACGGTATGAGAACACAGGTCACGAAGGTCCTAGCATTTACAGCGTAGAAGCTTTTGCTCCAATCAAAGAAGTTATGATTGAGAAAGGAAAGCGTATCGACCCGAGTGAGCGTGAAACACCAAAACGTCTACGCCCAGAAGATATGAAAGATGTAGACTTCAAACTTAACTCAGACGGCTTGAACGGTTTGGTAAGCAATGTTGGTAAAGTAGTTCGTTCTAACAAAGTAGCCCGCCGCGCTCGTCCAAACGACAACATAATGGACTTAACAAAGATAGCGCAATCAATTGAATCTGGAACTGCTAACTATGTTGAAATGTCCGAGGAAACAGGTGAGTACGAACTCGCTTCTCATTCATACAATTCATCTGCTGCTAAGCGTAAGCCGAAAGGTCGAAGCAAGAATGGCATCAACGAAATTGAGTTGGGTGATTTAGAAGACGGGTTGGAAGATTAATAAATGTATAAAAAGTTCAAGAGTCTGAGTGACCAGATTGTTGAACTGTTAGGAGTTGAGGTGAACAGCAAGGAATTTAATCTTGTGTTCACCTACTGCCTAGAGCATATATGTCTTCAAACTCCAATTAAACAGTTTCACACAAATCTGAGTTCAATAATAGATTTCAAAAATCTAGAAGTAACTCCCAGTAAGTTTAGGCTTGCTATAAGCAAATCTGGATACGTAATTCTAAATATGCGATTCTACGCTATTTACTTATGTTCCAGTAGAAAGGTTTTACGTCCTGTTGTCTATGACTTCTATCGCTGTCAGTTCAATATAGCTAAACAGGATTGTGAAACATTGAGATACATGCTAAGCAAAAAGGTGTACGGTGATTCTTCGTTGCGTACTGTTATTCGTTCTATGTACTCCACAGCCGACACATCGTTCTATTCGCCTGAATCTATGAATGCATGTATTGAAGAATTTGGTATGATGTTAGATGATGTATATCGTTTCATCGACCGAGTAGTAGAGAAGCGTTTAAGATTTATTAAACGCACCTACAATATGACCCATGATGAATTTTCATCTGAGTTAATGTTTAGTGCAATCAAAGCACATTATAAGTCAAAGCCTAACGATTACCCTTTTGAGAAGTCGTTAAACATTGTACGTAGAAGTATTGATAACGCAGCAATAAATATTATAAAGCTGTATACGTCTAACAAACGTGAAAGACTGGTCAATGAAGGTGAAGACGCAAGTGGAAGTTATGTATTTTCCTTGCGTGTAGTATCAGAAAACCAACTTAACTTACAATCTATGTCAGGTGATGATATCGACACACCTTATGATTCGATGTTTAGCTCTACATTTAGACTTAACATGGAACGTTCAAAAGACATAGACTTTAGTGTTGATCAGTTGTTACGTAAGTACGGTGTTTATACAAGGCATGGTAAATTAATCAGCTTGTTTTTCAGAACCGACTGTCCTCTCTTTGGTAGTTGGCTTCTCAAGAATAAATATCTTCGTAGTGAATTAAAATCTACACAGGATTTTATGGATAGCAAAACCCGTGAAGAGCTTTTGGATATTGTCAGTAAGTATCTGAACACTACAGTTGAGTCATTGCTAGAGATATCACTTCCTAGTATGGCGCGGAAGTTAGGCTTAATGTAAAAGGAAACACAAATGCAAACTCAAACACAGACCTTGTCTCTTAACCGAACGAGAAAGCTTTATTCACATCAAGCAGAAGCGTTGTTTCTTCTTACTTTGAATGAGAACGTAGTAGTGTCTATGCCTAATCGCATAGGCAAATCTACGATGCACGAAGTAAGTAAAGAAGTAGAGTCAGGCACACAAGTAGCTAATAAAAATCGTCGAGCTACTGACACAAAAGCTATAAACAACACTGATCATGTTCGGTTTTGTTTGTGGTTGACGTACCAGTTCATTGTAACTAATCAAGATAAGAATTTGCCTGATTCTACAATCATTTGGTTCATGCGAAATAACTTTAACATTGAATCAAACTTGGTTGTATCTAGCTTGAAAGCTCTTGAAAACATTTATGCCTGCGTAAATGCCTTTGTTTATAATAATGACAAAAAGTGTAAAAAGAGATACAACCTACAGAACAAAGATCAGTCTTTGATTATGGAATGGTGTAAACAGTTTGAAACCCAAATGCCACAGGTTTCTTTTATGAAACAAAAGTTGGTGTATAAGCAATAAGGCAAACATGGAACTATATTCTATAGATTCAGAGTTACGATTCTTAAAAACAGTAACGAATCGAAAGATACCAAAGTTAAAGAGATTGGAATTCCTAGGGCGTGTGACTGAATTGACTTTCCATCATGAGTACACGCAACAGGCGTACCGTCGAATAATGAATATGGTACAAAACAAAAACCATCTGTTAGAATGGGGAGAGTTGCGCACTGACCAAGCGCTAGATAGAAATGCGCGGGACTTATTCGAGGACACAGATGTAAGTTCTGCCAAAGGTCCTAAGTCTATGTCTAAGCTGTTAGATGACTTAGAGATATTTAGAAAGCGCCGCATGATTTTCGAACTTGTTACTAACGTTACTGATGACTTTGACGACGACAAAGTTAGTCCTGATGATATCATTGGTAAAATAAGAACAGAAGTAGGTCGTATAGAGGCTAACTCAGTTGAAGAAGAAACTGTTTGGTCTTTTGGTGTAGAAGACAACTCTGATGATATCGTTGAACGTGCCTTGTATACTCCGTCTGAAAAACTATTGAAGACTGGTTTTACCGAGTACGATACTCGTAACGGTGGATTGCCTTCTACTGGTGTCATGATTATGGCAGCAACAACGTCAGGTGGTAAATCTGCTGTATCAATGAACTTAGAAAAGAACATTGCAGCGCTTAACGAAAACGTATCTGCCTGTAAAGCTACTCTGGAAATGAGTGAAGAGCAAGAGGCGAAACGTGTTATTTCAATGGTATCTGGAATTCCTCTAAAGAAATTCAAGTTCAATAGTTTAACAGAACGTGAGGCATCCAAGGCTAAAGCTGATATGAAAGCATGGCGCGATCAGCTTAAAGCAGTAGGAAGCCGCTTTTCCTTTACGGCTGTTAAACGAGCTAGAACCATTGACCAGCTACTAGCTTGGTTTGTACCATACGCATTCGATGTAATCATTATCGACTACATATCTCTATTGGAAGGTGTTGATGACGATAACCAATGGCGAATGCTTTCTGCTATTGCCCGTAAGTGTAAGGTATTTAGTGCAGAACACAATTGCTTAATCATTCTTCTTGCTCAGCTTGATACTGAAACAAGTAAGCTTCGATACTCTAAAGGTATTAAAGAACACGCCGACGTTATGTGGAAGTGGAACTACGCAGACGAAGAGGTCCGTGAAACACATGTTATTACTATCGACATTGATAAAGCGCGTGATGGTGAGTTGTTCCCTATGCCTGTATCTGAGGACTTCTCTGTAATGAGAATCACAGACCCAGATGATGAAGCTATGGAACTATATGAAGAAATGAAAGCTAGTAGAAATACTAACAAGCGCAAACGTCAACAAATGAGTGATGATCAAGAAGACAAAGAGAAAGAACGCCGAAGCAGCCGTCGCAAGCGTAAGCGCGATTCAGACTCTGACGATACCGAACGTTCATCAGGTCGTAGACGTTCTAAATCCAATGACGATATGGTGCTAGTGTAATGCTTGATAATTCAGATTTAAACCCATACGGATATTTAGGGGACGCAATTGACGAAGTACCGATATCGGAAATCCATAGGTTAGTTCAATCCAGACCAAATGAGTTTATGGATATGAAGAAACCTTTTCGTGGGGTTAAAGTTGTAGACTTCAACACACTTCCGTCTATTGGTACAGATATCGTTTTCATTGCAGAACATAACAAGAAAATCATTGAAGGTCTTTTGATTCCCAAACGTGAAGAGTCTAGGGCCGTAGAAATCGCTAATGAAATAGATAGAGATAGTGCGGCTCGTATAGACTTAGACTTGATTAGACAGCGTATAGCAGAATCTAAGAAAGGTCACACTCGCGATACAGTTACTCCAAAGCCGAATGGTTTACTTGAAGAAGACGAACGCGGTCGTGCCGTTGAAAACATAGTTCCGATCAGTAAAGAAGATATTGAACGTAGCTTTGACTTAACGGAAAAAACTGCAAAGCAAATAGGCGATAGGGTGGCTAAACATCTTAGCTATCTTATTAGCTTTGATAATGCTGGAAGTTATGTAGAAGCGTTCGCCCGAGACGGATTGGATATTGAATCTGAAATAAATGTAGACGATAGCCCACTCCACTTCTTATCTCAACTATGCTCTATTGATTCTTTGTACTTCTATCTTAAAAAGATGCGACTCCCAAAAGCCTATAAAGATATGTACATGGAACGAGTTATTCACTACTATGTGGAACGAGCAGCGAAAGACTCGGACAACGCTAGAACCAGTGAGCGTTTGCGCAGACTAAACAACGTCCAAAGCGCAGCAGGTCAAGTCAAAGAAGACGATAGCAAAAACGCTCACGGCTTAGTTAGATCTAGACAGACAAACAGGACTAAATATTAGAAGAATCCGCAAGTCTTCTAGTGGCAAAGACAAAGCTGATGTTAAGACTCCTGAGCAACCTAAAAAGCGTAGACTCAAACGAAGAAAACGCACAGAGGAAGTTCAGGAAGTCAAAACATTTGAAGTCTCAGCACCTAAAGACACCTACAACCCTCTAGCTGAATTGCTTAATATGGGTGAAGCTGATGATTCAGAATCAGAAGATTTATCTTTCCTTGACGAAAAAGAGCAAGAGTATAACCCTCTAGATGACGGTGAATCCATAGACGTAATAGCTATGGTAGATGAAGTAATAGAGAACGATACTCTTGTTGCTCCTGACTTACGACTCGATGACTCTAGTTGTCCCGAAGCTCCAAACGTTTTTGATTGGATGATTAGCGACAAGTTCTTAGGGTGTGAACCTCCATACTTAGAGCAAGCACTTATATGTATTCAGCTTTTCGCGGAGTACTGCCCGAAATGCAGCGATACTGAATGGATGCACATAGATAACCACGAACCTCAAGAAGGCCTTGGCGCTATCGTTGAAAAAGTGCAGATGCTTAAATTTGGTAAATGTCCTAAGTGTGGTGCAGGTCGTGCTGAAATGATCCGTAGTGGTGAACTCAACTTCTACAATGAACTAGCGGTACTAGCTGGACAGCGTAGTGGTAAGAGTATCGTTACTGCAATGGCATCAACCTACATAACCCATCGCATTCTTAAAATGCAAAAGCCAACTGAAATATTTAGAGTTGGTAAGGGGCAAATCTTACATGCTACATTCGTGGCATTGACACAGGGTCAAGCGAAAGAAACGCTTTGGGACCCTTTTCTTGGTTATATCAACAACAGTCCTTGGTTCAAGAAATACCATGCACTAATGAAATTCTATGAACGTAAATATCATACTGAATTCGTGCGTGTAAAGGACATGTTCATCCACTATAAACATCGTAACTTGATTCTGTACCCAGCAGGACCTGATAAACGTAAACTGCGTGGTAGAACGCGAGTCATTGGTGCGATAGATGAAATCGGTTGGTTCGATAACAACAAAGCAAGTAACAAGATAACGATAGACGCTAACGGTGTTTACGAGGCTCTCGTGCGTTCACTTGGTACTCTTCGTGCATCGGAAGACAGGCTTATCGATATTGGATACGACCAAGCGCTTACTGCATATATGCTCAACATTAGTTCACCGTCTAGTATACGAGACAAGATATGTGAACTTGTTAGAACGTCTATTGGTTCTAGAAAAACATTCGGTCTTCATGCTCCAACATGGAAGATGAACCCAACTATCTCTAGAAACAGTGGATTCATTGTTGAAGAATATCGCAAAGACCCGATTACAGCCCAACGAGACTATGGTGCTGATCCACCTCTAAGTGCTAACGCATTTATCAACAACAAACTTCTGGTGGAAGAGGCATTTAGTAAAACAAATCGCAACTTCATTAAGTACAAGCAAGACTTTATTGTTGTTGGTAAAGAGAAGTACAGATACGGTGTAGTAGATAAAGTTAAGCCCGGGTCAAGCTATAGTATAATGGCACTCGATGCTGGATATACAAACAACAGCTTTTCAATGGTTGTTGGTTCTTTCAATTCGCAAGGTATACCTACTATCGAAGTTGTGTGTGAGATTATTCCTAGACCGGGAATTCCATTACACTATACAATGATTTACGAAGAAGTTATGAAGCCTATTATCGAGGCGCGTAATGTAAGGGTAGTACTTGCAGATAGATGGAACAGCTTGAAGCTCCTGCACGATATTCAATTAGACTTCCAAGACGTTGATATGATTATCAAGCAATACAGCTTGAAGTATCAAGACTTCTGGGCAGTTAAAACAGGTCTAGAACAATTCCAATTGATTATTCCAGCTATGAACAAAGGTTCAGAATTGGAAAAGTTGTTGCGTGACCCTCTAGATGAATATCCATACTGCTTCGACGGAAGACCTATAGAACACCTTGCATTGCAGATACTTACTGTTCAAGATAGTGGTAGAACTGTATTGAAAGGCGAAGGCGATTTAACTGATGATTCATTTAGAGCGCTAAGTTTGTTCTATTGGGGAATTCGTGATCCAGAGTATTCAGAAATAATCTTACAACCTATGAAAGAGTCTGAGAAACCCAAGCTGCCTATCGGAATAGCGTTACTCGGTTCTAAGACAAATTCAAGTGGTGTATCTTCACAAGCCAAACATTACAGTAGTGGTAATGGCGGCAACATTGGTCTAACTCAACGGAGAAAATAAAAATGATAGATAGGAGTACAAACTGTAAAGCGTTTTTCAGACAGAGTGTAAAAGAATTCTTTAAGTTTGAAACAGGGAAGTTGGACTCTAAGTTATATGAAGTTCACAAGGCACATAGCGAGTGGATTCTTAGTATCGGGTGGAATGATAAATCAAACTACCTTGAAAAGATCGCTATGCTCTTTAGTGAAGTTTATGAAATGTATTGCGAGTATGACAACGAGAATGAATCTCCTGAAAGAGCCTGCACCAGACAAGGGTGGGAAATATCAGATGTACTTCTACGAACTCTAAACTTTATTTATTGTTTAGACCAAGAGACAAAAGGTCAGTTGAACCTAGAAGCAATTATGTCTATTGACACAGTTATCGACAATCGATTTGAAAACTTAAATCGTGATGACTTTGTATATGAAGACTGGACATTTGCGCTGTATACTAAACTAGGTTCTCTGGTCAACTCTTTTCGTTCTTTCGACTTGAACACAGATTCGGCTATCGATAAGTTAGCTACTCTGAATCAAATAATCTACATGTGTTTAATTATGCTATCTTACCACAGAGACAAGTGGAATCTACAGTGTGACCTACTTGACCCTGTTTGGTCTAAAATAGAAAAGAACAAGCACAAAAAACTGATAAGAGACAAATGATAATTTATCAGTAAATAAAAGGAGAGGCATATTATGCAATTTTTTAATCCATTAGAAGCAGTAAAGAAGCAAGAACCTGAAAGTACTTCAAGTGTTGAAGGCGTAGAATCGACAAGCGCACTGTTTGAAAACAACACTCACGGCTCTTGCCCTAAATGTTCTGGACAAATGGCTATCGTAGCTGTTTCTCCAAAAGAAGACGCTTACCATTGCGCTAAATGCAGAGTGACAAACCCTCTACCTAAAAGTGTTTAAGTATGATTAACTTTAGCAATAGATACAGAAGTGGGGCCCCTACGCAAAGTAGAAAGATAACTGCTGGTGCTACAGGCACTAAGCGGTTGTCTGACTCGCAGGTGTATCAAGAAAAAGATAGCCAACGCATAGCTGCACTAGCTAAGCAAGCAGGTTTATCCAGTACCAGTGATGCTATTCCTAGTGTTACTCAAATGCCATTAAACATCGACACTGACCCTTTGATGGAAGGCATGGATTACGATTTACATGACAAAGTTCTGTTTAATGTATATCGTGATATGTACTGGCATGACCCTGTTTGTGGATCTGCTGTAGATATGTTTAGTACTTTACCGTTCAGTGAATTCTCTATCGGTGGTGCAAATGATAAGTTCCTTGATGCTTACCGTTCTGCAATTGAAGTACTAAACTTACGCAACATATTCTCTGAAATCTCTATTGACTATAAAGTTACTGGAGGTTTCTGCGGCAGTTTGTTACACAATAAGCAATCCAAAAAGTTTATTGACTTGATGTGTCACAGATTGGATAGTTTGGAAATCCACCAGCTATTTGCATACGGACAAGACCCTATCATCATTCTAGAAATGGATAGAGAACTTCGTAAAACTCTGCAAATGGAAAGCCCTCGTATTGAACGATTGAAGAAAAGTGTAGGCGAAGAATTCTTTAACAAGCTAATGACTGATAGATTAGAGTTAGATCCTATCAGTACGCTGTACGTTCCGCGTAGAACATTCACCCACTCTAACCCTACAAGTTACTTCAAGCGTGTACTTCCGATTTGGTTAATTGAAAAGAATCTTTATCGAGGTACATTGATTGAGTCAGGGCGTAGACAGCGTGGTATCATGCATCTTCAAATTGGTGATGGTGATCAGTGGGAGCCGGGCCCAGAAGACTTTGAGATAATCTCAAACATGTTTACTAACGCAGACGCTGACCCGATTGGTGCTGTAGTTGCGACACGACTAGGTGTTGCTGTAGACGAGCTTAGACAGGGTGGTGACTTCTGGAAAGTCACTGACTTGTGGAACGAAACTACATTCGTTAAAATGCGGGCACTCGGTATATCAGAAGCTTTCCTTTCTGGTGATGCATCTTACGCAAATATGGAAGGGTCTCTTACGGTCTTCGTTGAATCCATGAGAGCTTTCCGCGACAACTTAACGCGCCGTATCTTTTACTCTAAAGTATTTCCATTAGTAGCAATGATGCAAGGGTATACAATCAATAAGCGTGGTAAGATTGTTCAGAAAGAAGGTCTGATGCAACAAGACAGCGAAGACATTCTACGTACTATGAATGATGGAAGTAAATTGTTCATACCTACTGTTCACTGGGCTAAGCAACTTAAACCAGAAGCAGATCAACAGTACATGGATATGTTACGCAGTCTTCAAGAAATGGGTGTTCCTGTTCCGTTACGTGCTATGGCGGCTGCTGGTGGATTCAACTTGGATTCACTAATTAACAACCGCGAAGAAGACCTAGCTTTGCAGAAACAGATTAACGATTACCAAGACGCACTATCTAAACTTAAACCCGGTGGTGCTGATGATGGTATGGGTGGTGGCGGTGGCTTTGGTTCATTCTCGTCTGCATCAAGACCAAATGGATTCAAGAGTCGTGTACTTGATGGATACAAACGTCAACCTAAACTGTACGAACGTGACTTCGGTGAAGCTAGTGAGATTTATACAGTAAGCAAGTCTGGACGTAAGAAGCAACACGTATTCAGACAGGCAGCGGCTAACGAAAAAGCAAACGATAATATCGCCAAAGCTTTGCGTAGTTTAGACCCGAATGCTAAGGCTGTATCTCATTTATACCAAGCAACGTCTACGGCTAAAAAGAACAAAGCTAAGAAATGATCGAGAAACAGTTAGATACGTTAAAGACTAGACAGATATTAGGTTTAGTCTTTGGCTATCTTTTTAAACGCCATAGTACTCGCTTGCGTCAGAGAGCGACTGAGCTTAAAAACGATTTGTTCTACCGTCCATTAGGGCGTATCGCTGTAACATATCATGCTATCTCAGATAAGTTGTGCAGTAAAATGTACGATAAAGGTATTCTTAAAAAACCCCGTGACAGCCTAGAAGTAGAGTTCGATAGAAAAACTGATATCTGCTTTAACAAGATTCTGATTCCTAATCTACTAACTCTATGTCAGGAAAAAGAACAAGGCAACAGTTACATACTAGCTGTACAAAATAGTTCACCTTGTTTCTCAGCGCTTGGTGGATACCTCTACAAAGATTACATAAACAGAAACGAATTTGAAATATCTAATTTTCCGTATAGTAAAAGCTTTGTAGGAGGTAATGCAGTAAACTCTATTTGGTCGAAGAACCTTAAAACCTCTTTCGATAAAGATTTCGAAAAGATGATACTTGATTCTATGGATATTGATGTTCAGTATTCTGTAAGTCCTAATAGTCATGCGTACTATAGTAGAGGCTTTATTAATATTGCACACTGGTTCACTGTTATAATGATGCAGAATGAGCAAGTTGATTTCTTTATAGAGAGGTTCTTACGGTCCTATATGCGACTAGTACACTTAGAGCAGAGAAAGTTAAACGTATCAAGTCCTTACATTGCCAATCTTGTTAAGAAGTGGGAAGCTGATTTGGTGCAAGACTTTACGCTCGGTGTCACATTGATAGGGTTGTCCGAATATGCTGTAATGTATAACTCGTTGCCTACGACTATTAGAACTCGCGTTCCAGCATTCAAAGCACGAAACAGTTATGAACGTCAAGGTGTGTACCGACCACCTATTCAGAAATTTGAGGAATTACGACAGTGATATCTATCAGTAAAGATTTAGAAAATCCTGATGCGTTTAAAGAGTGGCAACTAGATAACCCAAAAGAAAGGTTCAGAGTTATTATCATCGATAAAACTTTACCTCAATGCGGAATTCTTGTTACGCTATACGTAGATACAGAAGGCGATATTAAATACAAGTTTATTCCAGTACGAGCGCAAAGTCCTATAACGGATTTCTCTACTTTTGATAAAACTATGTTTGAAACTATCAAGCTATCTACTGACATTCCTGTAGAGTTGTTTCAACCTTTTGGTATGTTCGTTATTAGATTCAATGAATGGTTAAAAGGTTACGCTACAGGCAAATGTTTCTTAGTAGATACTGCCGAACGTATCATTAATCCTTTAGGCGTTGAATATGAATCTTAGTAAATGGTATTCTGAAAAATTCAATAAACCTGAAAAAGATTACATGGACGAAGCAAATAAAATTGATTTGTCTATGTTAGAAATCCATCAGTTGACTAAGTTTACTAAGTCTCTTGCGGACGAAGTAGGCTCAAAGCTTTACGATCAACAAGCAAAGTTACCAGTAGATATTGGTGACCCCGACTTTGCTTATTTGTTTTACTTTACTGTGCTTACAAGCTCTAACAAAAAGATTCTTGAGGCATTACACAATTCAATGGAGCGATAAATATGTCTGACGAATTATTTTCATCATACGACTACAACCCAGAACAACCTTCAATCGTCGTACTTACTAACGACTACGGTTTAGATTTTGTATTTTCATCATTTGAAGATTGGCTCGGCGAAGAACGAGTTCAAGAATTACTTGAAGACGATTATGATAAGTCTGAACTTCTCGGTGACGTTTATTCTTACTTGTCTCTTCTAGTTGCAGAGCTAGCCGAATCTGATGACGGCTTCATGATGATAACTCAGACTCTGCGTATCGGTTCAGTTCTTGTTATTACAGTAGAGCTTTCGGCGGATGCTGTTAAAGAGCTAGATGATCAGTATTCTAACTCTAGCGAAATCGAAGCAATTGTCTTTACTGATGAAGATGAAGACGGCGTTCCTGCCGATGAAGACGATGAAGAAGACGAGGACGAGGAAGACGAGTGGAAGGTCTAGTACGCCTCTTCACTCAACAATGTCTTAGTGTTCACAATATTAGAACCAATGACAAGCAGGGTATTATTACGGTTGCTTTAGTATCTGGAAATAAAGCAGATGCAGACAAGTACAAAGAATCTATCTTTTACTCGTATGAGCAGTTGTATCCTTTAGAGTACCCTAAAAACTTCATCATAGTTTACTTAAATGGAAATCTGTTTAACGATAACTATCAATCTGTATATGACTGGGTTTCTAGTAAGATAGAATCCAAACGAATAGACAGTGACAAAGAAGTTGTCTATGGTTACGAAAACTAAAATAGAAGCAGTGGCCCGTTGTGGCTGCTGCTTTGATTCTCCACAGCATTGTCAAATACATAATGAACCGTACGTATCGTATGGCAACACACATAATAAAAAACTACGTCACAACTCTGTAGGCTTAGACCTCTTTCGCTCCTCTCTTAATTCCTTTCTAGATCTTCATATCTTTTCTGATAATGTCATTGTAGAGAATCCGACTAAATCACAGTTGCGCATTCTTAAACGTAATGTAAGAAATCTTATTGTCCTCGGTACAGGCAAAAACAGAATAGGCTCAATTCCTTTCTATTCTACGCATAAGCAAATTGACTATGATTCGTTAGAGCAATTCATGATGATTCACGGCCGTGCAGGTTATAGTTGGTTTAACTTATCGTACGGGTCTTTTTATCAGTATGCTATGGACATTATACACACTCCGTATTTACCAGTGTATCGAATATTCAAATCTCAGTCTTACAGGGACACGATGTTAGATATTAAAAAACTGTAAATAGAACTATAAGAAACAAAGAAGTGAACATATACTATGCGCGAATTTGGAGCCTCTAAGAAGGCAAAGAAACAACCACAAGTCAAAGCACGACTTCCAATAGTGCATTTAATAGATGGTAACAACTGGGTCAATCGAGCTTACTATGCTACTCCTGTTCTTCATACGTCAGATGGTATTCCTACCAACGGTGTGAAAGGGTTTATTAACATGGTAAACGGTCTGTATACTCTTATTCAGTCTAAGAAGCAAGTACCGTATATTGTTATCTGTTTTGACATTCCACGTAAAGAAACGTTTCGATATGATGTTTTTACTAAGTGGGCAAAAGAAGAACCTGAATTAGTAGAGGCTCTCTTTCCAAAGAAAGAAGAACGATCTTATAAAGGCAATCGTAAAGTAAGTGAACATACGTATGAAGACTTACACGAACAGATTGAAATTTGTAAAACGTTGTGCAAGCTAGCTGGATTTACTATACTAGACGGCCGCATGATTAATCAACCTGTCGAAGCCGATGATATACTTGGTACACTTGCTTGGAAATTGAAAGGTTGTCTTCGAATGATTCATAGTCGAGACAAAGACTTCAAGCAGTTATTGACTAAGCATCATATTCGGTTATGGCAACCTGAACAACAAAACTCACCAGCTAAACTGTACACTAAAAATAATATGTACGGGCAAGACGGTCTTCATCCCCACCAGTACGTTGACTATCTAATTATGGATGGTGATAAAGTTGACAACATTGCTGGTATCCCAGGTTGTGGTGCAACTACTGCTATCAAGCTTCTTGACCGCTGGGGAAGTCTCGATAACATAATTGAGAAGCACGGTCGCATTACAGGTCATCCCGATAGAAAAGTAGCGCTTACTGCTGCTGGTGTTCCACAGCCTGTAAAGATTGTGAACGAGAAAGGAAAGAAAGTAGATCATCCTACTTTAAAAGAACCTGTTCCTTGTCCTAATTTCGAAGTAAGCAGAAAGCTTGCTAGAATTAAAACTGATGTTAAGAACGTTCCATTGTCTCTTAGCAAGTTGAAAATGGGTAAGCCTGACAATGCTGCACTAAAGCGTTGGAAAGAAGACTTAGAATTTAATCAATTGTTTTGGGTTTAAAATGTATTTCATAGAGTTAGCAAAAGAAAACAATTATCTGTCTACAGCATTGCAGTTCGATTTCGATAAAGACCTAGTTAAGCGGTTACGCGAGAACTTCCACTACTTTGAAAAAGATACTGGTGGTCTTGCTGCTGAGGGTAACGAAGATGATAGAGAAGACTTTTCTATTCGCAGAGTAGATATGTACTCCTTTGATTTCAACTCAGAAAAGTTTGACGGTGTGTTTGAAGGTTCTGAGAAGCAACAAAAACTTCAAGAGCTTATTGGTGAAGTCTATGCAGAGCTTGAAGTTATCATAGAGTCGGCAAACAAATACTTTGAGTTTGACCTGTACGGTATTGAAGAGACTATTAATCTACTACATTACCATAACGCTGATAACACTGTTCCCGGTCATTATGTAGGTCATAATGATATTGGTGAAGGTTCAATTAGTCGTCGTAAGCTTACTGTTATTGTGCAACTGTCTGACAAACCTGAATATGACGGTTGTACTTTAAATATAAGCGCTTACGGTGACGCAGACAAAGACGTGGGCAACGTTATTGTATTTCCATCTTACTTGGAACATTCAGTAAGCCCTATCGAGCGTGGTGAAAGATTCTGTCTTAACTTGTGGGTTCACGGACCTACCTTTAGATAAGAGGAAATAGATATGTCTAAAGTAGATACCAACTATGTTCAAGGCATTATCGCTTTATGTTTATTCATTTGTTGTATTGGTTGTTTACTAGTATGGACGCTGACTGACAGTTACTTCATGCACATGTTGTTTCCAGCTATTACAGGTATTCTAATTATTGTAAATGTGTTTGTACAAGAGTTAGATACTTTAGCTAAAACAATAGATTCGTGCGTTTGGTTACTAGTCACTGTAGTAGTTCTTGCCTTAGTACACGGACTAAGTTATTAATATTCATTTAAGGAGTTTTAAAATGGCATCATTAGAAAAATTGCAGTCTCTGCAAGAGTTTGGTGTAGGTTCAAAAAAGAATTATGTTGAAACAGTTGAAGGTAACGCTTTGACTGTTTTTACTAAATACATGAAATGCCCGTTTGGTATTCTTGTTACTGATACAAATCCTCACTTTGTTCCGATGATGGGAATACAGAAAGACACGTTCCGTAGTTTCCCTATGCTTCACGAGCTTAATGGTCAGTTTGGCGAATGTCACTTGGTAAAAGTAGTTACCACTATTGAACCTACTCGCCCTAATCAAAAACCAATTGAACGTCAGGGTCATGTTGCTGCACTTGTTATTCACAAAGTTCTTAAAGACAAGAATGATAAGTCTAAAGCAGAAACTCAGGACGCTCCTAAGATTTATGATTCGTTCCGTACATCAGTTGCTGGAATGCTTGAATCTGCTAAATCTCTCGGTGTAAACATTGGTATGAATCAGATGGGTGAAGGTCGTCGCTGGGATAACTTCCTAACTATTCTCAACGAAGAAGCAGAAGCTATTGGTTTTAATGGTCGTATCATTGCTTACAGAAGAAGACAGTCTAAGTCATGATAACAGACTTATATGAAGTACCTGACGAAGTGGGAATTATTGATTTCCTTTTTCTAACGGGTGAGATATTGTCAGTACGACAAAACCAAGAAATAAGACCTAGTGGTAAGATAGTTACGTTTACTTCTATCACTAAGATAATGGGAACTATAGAATGTAACGGCGTTAACCAGAGCGTTCTATTGAACTATGTTACTAAAGTCACCCACCACAAAAAGAAAGAGGAATATGTAAAGCCTATTCCTAATCTCTATTCAGAGAAGGCCCTTACGGAATCTTTGGTAGGTGAATTTGCAGGTGATTGGAATTTATCTCACTACGTCATCAGTGTGACTAACGAAGAAGAAGATACAGATACTTGCATCTTCTGCAATAGCGCATTTATCGGTCTGGAAGATAAGGTGTCTCTACACGTTATTGAAATGATAAACCGTTTTCTTTTTGAAAAGGAAAAGAGTAATGCGCGTAAACAATACGAAGCTTTGAAGTTCGCTCAATGTAGTAATGGACTTGGGTTAATACCTAAAATAGAAAGCTTTGAACGAGGAAAAACTAAAAATGTCAGAATTAAAAACATGGGAGATAGCTCTTCTTCCTGACAGACGAACGCCCGAGTCAGTATCGGCTGCATCTATAATATCTTCTATACTCGAAGACAGCTTGATTGATATGTCAACACAAAACAAAAATAGTGAAGGCATATTAACTTTCGATGTAGAAAGCTTAGACCATAATTGTTTGGATTTCTTCTTCTCTTTATTCGGTAAGAAGTTTCCTGTCACTGTTGGACGCAAGCGAAAGAACTCGGCGTATCTTCAAGTATTATCTAAAATGCTATTCGGATTTGATATAATGGTTCGATTGACCTATGAAGACCATGTTGAATATATGGTATTTGAAGGTTTAATGTTTGAACCAAAGCTAAGCCGCGTTGACCCAAGTCAAGACTTAACGACAATCAATCTGTACGCAATTTCTTCTGGATATCAATCAATACAGACTGCACCAAACGATTTTATTACATTTTCGTTTGCGGACAGTAAGACGTTGTTGGAATCTGAGGTAGGCGTACCTATGGTAGAAGTACAACTAGAAAATAAAACTATAGCCATAGATATGTTTGAACTTGTCAAAAGTAGAAAGCGTTTAATTGAAGTTCTTTCTTCTTAATGAAGTGGGGCAGTGCCCCACTTTAAGAGTAAAGCTAATGCATATAACTAGATATTTTGTTCCGATGTTGCTTTGCAATAGCTGGAACAACTACGCGCAAAAAGAAAGATTAAGTAGAGCCTTCATAGAACTAAAAAGAAAATATGATTGCACTCTACACTTGGACATACGTGGGTTCTCAGGTTTGTTCCCTGCTTTTGAAAAATACCACGTTCCTAATGAAATGTTTTATCGAAACAGACTAGCAACCTCTTATCTAGGTACTGATATGTACAAGCATAAGATGAAAGCAAAGTCTAAGCATAACGAAAAGATTTTTAGTCTTATTTTCGATAATCTTTCAACCGATTTTAGTTTTCTGTATGACACCGTTAAGACCTATGCAGAATACGCAAACAGTAAATACAGAACCCAGACGCAATTTCTAGTTAGAAACAGTACGGTGTTTCCTGTAGTTGCTGTGTTCGATAAGTTAGACAGTCAGATGAATCCTGCATTCGAGCCTCCAAAAGACGAAGTATGGATTGAAATACCTAGAAACGTACTAGCATCTATTATGTACGACACTTCATCGGCTGACTATAACATCTTGGATAAAATGAAGCAGTTAATTTCCACGAATCAATTTTCTAATGATTGGGTTGTTCTTCAAACTCTTACTCCTTTAATTGAAAAGTACAATAAAGAGTCTGGGTCTTGGCCTAAGTATAAACGTCAAGAGATTGAAAACCAAATCACTACTTTAACAGATATTGCACAACGATGTGGACTTGATATCGATGTAGTTCTATCTAAAGCAGGAGCTAAGGTATGACAACGGGTATAGGAATTCAAAGCAAAGATAGTGTTCATCTTTGTGTAGATTCAAGATTGACTGGAATGAACTATATAGGCAGCGAAACTACTCAGAAGGCATTTAGTGTAGGAAAGAACTATATTTGCTTTTCTGGATACGCTGACGTTACACATCTGGTAAAGCGTGTTCTTATTCAAATTCAGGCAGGCGGGTTTAATTCCATTGAAGCATTTAACGCTTTAGGAATAAAAGAAAACTCTTTTGAGTACTATAGCTTGCTGTACTTCCTCGACTTAGATCAAGACCAAGCCAGCGACTTTTCAAAAGAAGCTTTAAATTTTGAAGGTCTATCTTTGTTTTGGAAAATGCTTACTCTTGCAGTGAAGCACAACTCTTGTGTTCTAGGCTCTGAATCTGAATGCAGTACCGATACTTACGCGGACTGTTTAATAGCTACTCCACACGGCTTGTTCCATATAACATCGGATGGTAGTGTAGCGAAAGGTAAACTTCTTGGTATAGGCTCTGGCTCTAGAATTGCAATTGGTGCAGTACTAGGTTCACTAGAACAAATTGGTACAGAGACAAACATCGAAGCCTTCTTAACGGGTGCATTGGATAAGTATCACGACATTCCTTTCCTACTATCTAATGCTGTTCGTGCAACTAGCTTGCTAGACCCGAATACAAACGCAAACACTAAGACCTACCAAGTCAAACTAGAGGGATAAATTTATGCCTTCATTAGACCAGTCTTTGAAAGAAACCAATCAGTCGTTATTAGATGCACTGGATGCGTTAGGGCAGTATAGAAACTTGAATCCAAAGCTGGAAATGCTGGTGGGTTTCATAGGTATGATTCATGGTATTAGTTCTAATCTAAATCCAGATGTACTATCAGAAGTATCTAGCTTGCCGGATAATTATGCATCTGTTCTTGATGGTGTTAATTTGACTATAGGGAAGTATGAAAACCTGATTAACATTCACGTTTATCCTACAGACCCTGATTTGTTCGACGCATTTGTTGTCTCAGATGAAAGCTTTACATCTGCACTTATGCGAGTCTATAGCAGTTTGAAGGGTGATGACCCTGAGTTAGAAGTGTAGATATGAGTAGTTATTGGTTTAAAAGAATACAGGAAAAGCCCGCTAGTTTCGCATACGCAAAGCGTAGATTGGAACTAAACACTAAAGGCTTAGACCGAGCGTTGTCTAGTGAATACGATGAAGACAAGGTTATTACCAAGCTTAGTCAAACGTATGTTAAGTACGGAATTTATCAAGTTCCAGGCAGTGTGATTAACTTGAACCAATTTAGGGAAGAACTCGATCTACCTATTTTGCCTGTGTATTATGCTTCTCTGCGGTTCGGAACAGCACGAGACATACTTGATTTCTTGCGTATATCTTATTTCTCAGTCTATGAAACGGTTATTGAGCAAGAGCATTTCTTTAGAATGTTTAGGCTTAAACCCGATAAAGTTCGTAAGTTTTTAATCGAGTACGACAAGGCTGGATTCAATTGTATGAAAGCATGTGACGCGATGAACATTGATTTTCATTCAGTATACAGCAAAATGGCACGGCTAACATCAGAAGTTACGAAAGACCCTAAGAATCAACATTCACATATTTACGGGAGTTCGTCCGATGATTCGTGATCCAGATTATAAAGTTTCAACCCACTTTAAGTTTAAAGAAGTATTCAAGAGCTACGAAGCGCAGCGTTTAGGTATCGACAATGCGACTCCAATTACAGAACAGATTCTTGACTGTGCTGCATATACAGCGGAAAAGATTCTTGAACCTGTGCGCAGTTGGACACGTAGACCTTTCAGTCCTAATAGCTGGTTTCGCTGTGAAGAACTAGAATATGTTCTTTGTGCTGAATCATTTTTTAACAAGCTTATGCGCAAAGGTGTAGAGGGTGTAGATAAAAATACTTATCGCAAGTATCCAACTCTTTATATTCTGCCAGAGATTTTCCATGAAGAGTGGAGAGAGTATTATGAACGCAAACAACATCCTAAGGGCATGGCCGTCGATTTCGAACTCGCAGGCTTATCGAACCAAGTGTTGTTCGACTGGTGTAGAGACAACCTCCAGTTCGATCAACTCATTCTTGAATTCTACAGACCAGAACGAGGAACTAACTCAGGATGGGTTCATGGAAGCATTAAGCAGAATGGACCTAATAGAGGACAGTTGTTGCGATACTGAAATAGTCACAACGATAGGTCTGTACTTGAATGAATCGTATATCTTCAATGGTGTTCAGCTTGATGGGCTATATGAACATTACAAGTACAATTTTGTTATGCGTCCAGGTCGAGCATTCTTTGTCAATGGAGTGTGTTTTATATCGGGATATTTTGGGGACAGAGCGAAAGCTCAATATGTTTTCGATAGTCTCGAAAGAAAGCCGGGCAATATCAAAATGACTTACGATACAAGACCGTACAGGTGAGTGTGAAAAGAAAGCTAGGAATTGTGTGCGTTGTAATATTCCTAGCCTTATCTTACGCCAACAAAGTCTATGATGTTAAGACTGACGTACTTGTTAAATAGCTACGGCTAAAGACAGTACTGCAATTATTCGCCAAGTTAACGAGTCTATTCTACTACTTGTTTCTTGGCGTTTAATTTCATCCTTGTAGTACTCATTGAATTCTTCCATTCTTTTACTATGCATATACTCTAGCCTAAGCATACGGAGTATTTGATTCCTTTCTTCTATATTCAGTTCTTGAATCTTATCAAGTTTCTCTACAAGCTTTCCATTATCTCTTGCAGAAACTACAGCATCCCTTATCTTAAACACTGTCTCTGTGTCTACCAATATAAACAGTTCGTCATTACGGTCTGCAATAGGCAATTTATCTGTATTAGTTTCTTCGGTCCCTACGTGTACTTCTTGGTACAACTCAAAGTTTTGATCATACGTTTTGCGCACTACTGTAGCTGCTTTAATTCGTTGCTCTAAATCTTCTGGATAAGGAATGGGTTTAACAGGTTCATGAGATAGAAGCTCTATATCAAAGAGTTCTTTTTGGATACTTGGAGTTTTGGTGACTTCTTGTGGATTGGAGGCACACCCGGCTATTGCTAACGACAACACCACTAATAACTTCTTTACCATTTGGACTCTGCAATCTTTTTCAGGTTATCAACGTCTGATAGTTCAGGATCATACTTAGGCATTTGTTTTATTTGCTTGTGTACTTCATCATTGAGTTCAGCAAGTTCTTCTCGCTCTTTGTGTAGAGCTTTGTTAACCTCCTTGTGAATCTCCAATTCTTCTTTCATTTGTTCATCGTCTATATCTCTAATAGACTTTTCAAGGTCTGAAACCTTTGTTCCTTTCTTGCCAGCAGTAAGAGCAATAGCAAGCCCCGACAGTATCAAACCGAGACCCGCTAATATCGCTTTCCACCAGCGCTTAAACCACTCAGTCATTGAGTATCATCCTGTCTAAACGCATCACTAGCTCTTCGCTTAGGGACTTTAGAGCTTGGTGGTGCTTTGTTAAACATACTATCTATTGCGTAACCTACTGCTATGAAGGTCAGCAAACTTGGATCTGCTTCTGTATACAAGATTGTAAAGTATGATCCAAGTACTGCAAAGATAGCTGTAATTGTCTGAGGTTTATTTTTAGACCAGTATGTATTCCAGTCTGCCTCAAGTTTAATACACTTCTTAACGTAGTGTACCAGTGTACCCAAGATAGTTACTGAGAAGCTAAGAAGTATATAGCCCCAAGAATAATTAGCTATAGGTCCGAGTAGGTCAATTACATCCATCGCACTACGAGCAACTTAATCTTCTGCACCCACAATACCTTTATCAGCTAGTTCACGCTTGCGCACTTTCCAACGAGCTTTAATATTGTTAAAGAATTCACGCAGTTCTTCTTCGTTGCCTTCTGCTGGGCTTCTATCGAAACCATGCTCTTCAAGCTGACCTAAAAAGAACTTTCTGTATTCTTCTTGTAGTGGACTTAGTTCTTCTTGCTTAGTGCTTTTACTGCTTAATGCAAGATTGTCAGAACGGTTTAAATATTCCATACCTACTGCTTGGATAGTAGAAAGATTAAGTTGCATTTTCATAGTTATTCCTAGTCTGCTAGTACTGCCAGTTGCCCAGCAATCGTTATTGAAATTTCTTTAAGTGTCGCGTCCCGAACTTCTGGTGCTTTAAGTGAAACAATTTCACCTCTCTGAATAAGCATCGGTACGCTAGGTGTGGCAGGAGTGAATGTTCCAGCTTTGACACCTGCTGCAAAAGTGATAGTACCAATTTCACGTACAACGTTTCCATCACTATCGATGATACGCATACTGAAAATAGCTTCACTTGTTGCGGCATCTTGGGCTAACGCTAAACTTCTATCGAAGTCTGCATAGATTGTTGCAGTACGAACTGCAATGTAGTTTGCGACAATAGCATCTGGCTTAGGTCTTCCGATAACAGATAGCGCAATATCATAAGGCTGTCTTTCTGTATCTTCTTGAACAATCCAATCGCCTCTTGCTGAACTGTACACATAGATGCCTGGCTCTTTAGTGTCTACAGTAGCAGTTAACTGAAAGAGCTGCCCGTCTTCGGGAGTTTCTGGAAAGACTGCACCACGAAAGTCAATCAACTCACGAGATATCTTACTGCCGTCAATTAAGTCAACACCATCTACTTTCATTATACTACCCTTACTTTACCTGTAAAAGGTCTAGAGAAGTTTACAGTTAGCGTATTGGTGTCAGTATTGATTTGGCTTTGTGGAAGAATCTTTTCTAACACACCATCAATATGTACAAGAACGTCTGCAACAACCTCTCGACCCATGTTATGTTTTACAGTCCAAGTACTGCTAGGGTCTTCTTGAACATGCGTATGACCACTAGCAATGAATAGACGATTACCATTAATAGGCATAATGTAATCTCCTAAATCGCGATAACTTTACCAGACGTAGGGTTACTGAACGTAACGACCGCAGTGTTGGTATCGATATGCTGAACTGAATCTGGTTGGATTTCGTAACCATCTACGATAATACGAATACTTGGTTCATAGCCTAGCATGTGATTAACATTAACTGTAGACTTGTTTTCGAACTCTAAAGTATAGCCGACATTAGGCTTAGGTGTTCCATCAAACGCACCAAGTAAACAAATAGCTCGACCGATCATTGGATCATCAAACTGAATAGTAATCGTGTTATTGTCTGTAGCTTCAAACTCTTTCGGAATAACAACTCTTCCGTTTTCATCAAAGCATTGAACCATGACACTTGTACTGTTCATGTTATGTGTGACAGTCCACTCAACAGACGGCTCTTGCTGGTCAAAGATGTACGTGTTTAGTTCCTGAGTCATTGGAATCCAAATAGGCGCATCTGCTAACTCTAAGCAAATCATAACGCGCTTGTCTTTGAATATGAACGTTCCAACTTTAGGTTCTAAAGGCCACTCACTAACCATTGGGAGTGTTACGTTTTCTAGAAAGTTTCCTAGTAGATCGAGTCCGCCCATGTGTTTTGTATTTGAATAGTGTCTCATGCTTACTCCTACAAAAACAAAGAGGGAGCAATCGCCCCCTCAGACAGAACTACTATTAAGCAGCAGCAGGAGCTACAGCCATACACACAACGCGGATACCAAGACCCTGAGTTAGTGTAACAGTAAGTTGGTTTTCATCGTCAAACGATACTTCATCAGGCATGATCATGTTACCAAGATCATCGATGATTGTAACGTTAACGTATTGCTGACCGATGTTGTGAACAACAGTGTGTGAAGCATCAGCAGAACCAGTACCATCGTAAACAAAGTAACCTTTAGCTACGCGGGTTTCTAGATCAGATACGCTGTCATCAACTGCTTGTACCGCAGCATCAGTATATTGCTTAGTAGCGGCTTCAAGTGCAACCGTAGGGTCAGCAGCAAGAATCAGAGGACCTGTTAGCGTGTCACCATCAACGTTAACATACTTGTTATCAAGATATGTTTCATCAACGTTAACGCCGTTCTCGTCAACTGTGATACCAGTTCCACCAAGAACGTTAAGCGCAACACCGTCACCACCTGCAAGACCGTTACCAAGTGCAGAAGACGCAAGCTCTACTTCTGTAATACCAGAGTTAGAAACTTTAACACCGGTCGCAGTAGTAGTTAACGTAGTACCGTCAAGTAGTAAGCTAAGAACCGCGTCAGTGTTTACAGATGCATCACCAGTTGTTGGGTCTGCAAGATATAGACCGCCAGTAGGACCGCAGTCGATACCAACTTCGTCAGATGGAAGCTGAGCAACACCAGCACCCATGTTAACGTCGATAACGTTACCTGTCTTAACAAGACCGATACCAGCGTTAAGCGCTTCAAGACCAGTAAACGTATTCCAAGAAGTACCAGCTACATTGTAACGGTAGAACTTCTCGTCTGCTTGTGAAGCAGCAAGAGTACCAGCCGCGTCAGCACCTTCTGCACTTACGTCATAGGCTACAGTCCAGTCAGTACCATCGAATTCGATAATATCGTTGTCTTCAAGACCTGCGATTGTACCAAAGTTCGCATTCAAGTTTGCACTGTCTGTAATGATGTAACGCGCACCAGTTGCAGGAGAAGCACCTGGGTCAAGAGTATCATCAGTTTGAACTGCAAGTACATCGTCTTGCCAGTTAAGGTTAGCAACTTCGTTTTCTAAGTCAACTAGACGAATAGCATCGTTAGCATCTGTCGGCGCACCTAGTCCAGTAGCACGGTTGCCATTGAACGCTAGGTTGCCAGTCATTGAATCGCCAGCTTTGTTTACTGGAACGTAACCGAGGTCGTCTTGCTTACCATCAATCTGAGTTTGGATAGGTGCAGTAACACCAGACACATAACCGATTTCAGCAGAGGTTGTTGCAGACTCAGCAACTTTACCAGCCGCGTCAGTTACAAGCGCAACGTCACCAGTAAGGTCGTTTGTTGTAATTGTTGAAGCAGCACCAGTAATAGTATCTTGCTTAGTTGCAGCAACTGTATCCAAGTGACCTTTAGATATAGCAACACGGTCGCTAGAAGCAGAAGACTGGTCATTAGTATCAAGTACCAATTCACCTGTCATGCCTGCATCAGAACCGTCACGCTTCAAGTACTCTTCTAAGTCACCACCTTTAGCAAATGGGAATATTTCACTACCGTCAAAGAACTTGTACGCTTCTTCGGTAGTATTAAACCACATTTGACCAAGACGAGGGCTAGCTGGATCGGTAGCTAGCTTCTCAATTACTACGTTCTTTAACTCAGCAGAACCGAGTAGTGTAATAGAACCATGTCTCATGTTAGGAACTCCTAATTATTTATGAGTAATATGCACATATAATATCACATAACACACGACAATCGTATATCATGCAATTCGATATCGGACACCAACTTGTTAAATTGTTTGAACAAGTGAAAGTCGGCATCCAAGGCGGATTGATTGAAATATGACTTCACTGTCCAATAAGATTTCTCTTTAATCAACCCATATTCTTTGTAGACTTTTATACGAAGGTCTATAAGAGATATTCTCTTATCTCTATATAAATTAACATCTACAGAGTCTAGCCCGAGAAAGGGATAGAAATTAATTGTATCGCTATCTTTTGCATTATGGTACAAGTAATCTAACTCATACAATATATGCATAGCGTGTTGCATGTACTGCGTTATAAACACCATGCAATCATTAAAGCTATTTCCTAAATCCTGTTTTAGTGTCCTTCTTATCTTATCAGCAATAGGCTTTTTATATTGACGAAATATCTTAGCATAAATCTCTATGAAGTTTTGGTCGAACTGTTCTTCATAGTGTAGCATTATTCTAAGGATGTTATCTAGGTAAGCTTCGAAGTTATCTGCTTCTTCATTAGACATTTGCCTAAGGTCTGCATCATCGTCGTGCTTAACCCGTTTAATTCTTTCTTCTAGTTCTACTAACCAATATCTAAGTTGGTGAACTGTACATAAAAAACTTTCTTTGCATGTAGGGCTAAATCGGTTCTCTGAGATAATCAATTGATTGAGTAAGAACTCTCTCACCTTATAGAAGTTAATCCACGACGCACTAGCCGCCAACTGAAAGTTTATATTGTTAGGTGTGTATTCGACTTTAATCATTTACTTAATCTCTTGCATAGAAACGTCAGCGTTTCCTAGTAGCGATTGATTACGCTGCGTAGCAACGAGTCCTCGCATTTGAGATAGTTCCGATTGAATGGTTGATAGAGTTACAGAAACCTGATTACTAGAACTAGCACGATTAGAAGCAATTTCTCTACAAAGAGATTCAACCTGATTTAACCTAGATTCAATCTCATTAAAGTTTACTTCAAATGCCGAAGACAATTCTTCTATTGCATTAACGCAAGTTAATAAAGCTTTGTCTTGTTTAACCACCGCTTCGTTCGTATTTACCAAACGTTCTCTAACCGCATCGTCAACGGTTTCAAGTTTTTTGATTAGTGACTTACACAGTTCATCCATAGCTTCTGGAATCTTCAACGTAGTAGTCTCTAAGGTAGAAATCTTATTAAGCGCTTGGATAGTATTTTCTTGCTTTAGGATATTCTCGGTCAAAGACTCTACTGTCTTTTGCATAGAATCTATTGTATCCATCTGACTAGAAATTGTAGCATCTTTGCTTGTAATCTCTTCGTCTTTTGCAGTAACCTTGTTTTCAAGAACGTCTACTTCTTTTAATCTAGGTACAATAAACATAACATACACTGCATAGAAAAGACCAAGTATGATTATGATTGTGCCGTATCCAAGGTTACCTGTAAGTAATGAGTTTATTAGTGAATCCATTAGTTCTCAGAAGTTTCGTCGGTTTCCGTAGGTTCGATACTTTCTTTCTCTAAAGATAGATACGTATTTAAACCGCATACTTTATCAGTTGGATTAACTACAAGTCTGTACGACTGTTTGACTTGTGGGTCTTCCGATATTATCATGTGGCTGATAGATGGGTTTATTTCCATACACTTAGTAGTAGACCCTTCTATTATGCATACTGCACTAATACAATAAATATCTTCTTGCTTAACTACTCTCTTTGATAGAGATTCTTCTTTAAACACCGTCTGATTAAGGGCAATTGCCAGAACAATTAAAGCTGCCGCAATCATAGAAATGTTTGCTATTCTGTACCTCTTTTTCTGGTCAGAAGTAAGTTGGTCGTTTACATTCATTCAACTAACACATCTATATCTTCATGTGCTGCAATGTAATTCTTTTTAAATCCGAGCGAACGCATTCTACTTTTATCTACGTATACTCTGAACGGCAGCGGGTTCATATCTTCGGGTTCTATGTTGTTGCTTATAAAATCGTTCACTACAGAACCGTAATCAAGTTGAAATACTAAGCACTCGTTGTCTATCTCAGGAAGATAGCTAAAGCCTATAGATAGGTGTTTAGAGTTTTTACGTTGCAGTATTTCTTTAATCTCTTGCATCTTAACTACGCTACCAAATTCGTCATCAGTTAAGGCCATCATATTATTAATGATTACACCTCTTTGATTTACGTTCAATGTAGTCAGTAGTTTTTCCAGTTGTTTGACACTTGACACTTCGAAAGACTTTACTGAACCTGTTATAGCCTGCAAGCTGTTTTTTAAGTTATAGCTATCTCTTGCAGTCAATCCTGTAGTGTCATATAGAATATAGTAAGTGTCAGGGAACAAGTTCATTGCAGATACTAAAGAAGTTATCTTAAATCCTAAGTTTTCGATTCTAAACAATCGCGATCTAGGTATACCGTCAGTAAAGCTTCTGTTAATGAAGTAAGTTATGTTTTTGTATTTTTCAGGGAGTAAAGTTAGTAGATATGACGTAGCATCAACTTCATCTACTATAATCATTTGAGGGTCTACACGCTGGATATCCAGAGCTACCGAATGCATAAGCTGTTCGCTAGATGTTCCGTAGTCTCCGTATCCAAGGGTTATGTAAAGTGCGTAAACATCCTTGTCAGTATTTCTAACAATGTTTGCACTTAGAGGGTGACTGTAGAAGCTTGCTAGAGGTCTACTAGACACCAAGTAAATTGTGTTTATATCATCTACTTCTTGGGCAGACGAGCTTAGTGCCAGTAGTAAACCTGCTAGTAGTTTCTTCATGCTTTTACCAAAATTGCCTTACCTGCAACATCTTCTGAGAATAAAATAACGCTAGTGTTGTTGCTAGTATTCTGCACGATAGAAGTTTTGACCGGAAAGACCTGATCATTTTCTTCATCGTAAATAGCATATAGGATATTATCAGTTCCGAAGTTGTGAGATATAGTCCAAGTGTCAGAAGCTTCTGTTTGTTCGTGGATGAAACTAACTACACCAGAGCCAGTATTCCCTCCGCTTCCTCCGTCTGAACCATCACCTATATCTAAGTTATCTAGTCTGTACTTGTTGTTACCTGCCAGCGACTCTACTGCGGATAGTCTACGCATAAGACCCATTATAATGGTATAGAAACCTTGGGTCTGTTGATTTAGTCTAGACGTTAAGTAAGATAAAGGTACGACTTCTGTTTGTTGGTAGTTTTCACCAGTTGCTAATGTTCGTGTAGCTAAAGGTCCTGTAAGAGTGCCGCCAGTTTTATCTAGCTTTGAACTAGTAAGATCGTCAATAATGCTTTCTAGTTCAGCACTTCCATATACAGGTTCGGGATTATCTTCAGGTGCGTAATACTGTGGAGGTTCGAAGATTTCTGCATACGTGGTAAGTTCTTCCCAAGTGTGCTGTAGTCCGCCTGATGAATTCTTAGATGTTCTTTTAAACGGAATTTTGTAATCATCACTTGCTGGATTTCCATCGATCCATGTTACATTAAGAGGTAAGATTAGGTAATGCGGTTCACTATAGGAAACGACAACAATCGTTTCAGTAGAACTAGCTGGCTCTGTTACTCTTAACTTTACAGGGTAGTCAGCAGCAAGGCCTCGCCCTGCTGCTATATCGATGCACTTGTCAACAAATTCTTGTAGTTGAAGGCCCATCATTAAGTCCTATTATCTATAAAGCTTTTCGCTGCTGTCTTGGCGACGGGTGTTTAGAGCTTTTGCAAGTTCTAGCAGTTTAACTTTGTCGTGGTCTAGGAAAATCCACTCGTCAGTTGAAGCATTCTTTGCCCACAACTTACAAACGTGTTCTTTATCTAAAGCAACTATACCTAAGCATAAGGTTAGATTGTCATAGAATGCAGAGTCCACATTGTAAACGTGAGAGTCGAACTCTAAAGGGCTAAGTATCTCTAGCTTAGTTTGGTTCTTACCTTGACGAACTGCTTGCTCTTTCTTAAAATTACCATTTGTTTCTTCTATTCGGACGAGTCTATCGTCCTTAACAAGATAGGCATTCGGATTTCGCTTAAACAGTTCAATGCTTCTTTGATCTACTTCTACAATAGGTTCTAAGCCTGCAGGTGGAGTAGTTGTGTAAATTCCTTTTACATTCGTTCTGTGAGTTATAGCTTTATCATAATGTACAAACGGCATATATTAATCTCCAAATGCAACCCAATTAAAGTCCCATAAATCTGATAGAGGCAAACTAAAAGTTCCTTTAACACCAATAGTAAAGCCACCTATGTCGCTATCAATATCAATATACGTACCAAACTCGTAGTTCTGACTTTGATATGAATACGGGTCATTGAAGAATACCATTAGGCCTGTAACACGATTTTTGAATGGTTCAGAAAACAATACAGTTACTTCTTCTGTACCAGTATCATTAATAAATCTACCCCACTGATGCATTGCACCACTACGAATTGCACGTACATACGGTGAACGACCTTGTGTAGTATTTCCCTCTCCATCTACTTCAATAAATGAATGTGAGCCTTCTTCGTTACGTACACCAGCAAAATATTCTGGCTCTTCACCGTCTATACCACGTTCACCAGTTGGGCCTGTAGAACCAGTTGGGCCTATAGGTCCAATAACTCCTTGGATACCACGTTCACCAGTTGGGCCTGTAGCTCCACGAGGACCTCTATCTCCTTTAGGTCCGATACACCCTTGTTCCCCTTTGGGTCCGTCACGTCCATTTCTACCAGAGATTCCAGGCTGACCTTCTTTACCACGAGGTCCAATAGGTCCAGATGGTAAGTTAAGCTCTGTTGGAATTCCTGCAACGCGTACTGTTCTATTATTGATAGTGATAGACAACACGCCTGACTGCTTATCAAACTCCGCATCGAACTTTTCAATCATGCTAGAAGTTTGTTCGGCAGGATTTTGTGTTTGCAAACCCTGCTTTGTATTGTAAACAGTATCGCCAGCTTCCGAACCCGGCGAAGGTGATATCATTTTTAGGTTGACTTTAGTTAACGACATTTCTAGTCCTCAATATTCTCTGGCTCTAACCAAAGAGGGTAATCTGGATCGTTTGCATCATGTACATCCGGGTCGTGTTCAGGGTTTCTTATTCGAACATTCTCAGGACCCATAACAATCCACTTACTGTTATCTTCACTACGAACTTTCCAACCTCTGTTGTGGAAGTTGTCTACACTCCACGGGTTGTTTTCGTTATGTCTGTCTCTTACATACATGTGGACTTTCTTAGGAGACTCGGGCATACTCATAGTTTTATATCTACCATAAGAGGTCTGTCATCTATGTTTTCAATAGCAAACCATCCATTAGAATTGAACTCTACAGTGTTAGGTTCGTGCCCTACATAGATAACAGAGTTGTCTTCGTTTCGAATTGCGTAACCACGATTCTCTTTAAAGTCTAGTGTTACACGACCTGTAGAGAACAAGCCGATAGACTTGAACTTATCTATACTAGCAGTGCCTGATTCTGTTTTAAACTCCATCAATTGTGAAGAAATAAAATAAGGCACATCGCTTTTGACAGTAAGAACAAATTTATCGTCAGGTGTGATTTTGAAACAATACGATTCTGCTTTTAATACTAAATTAGAGTTTTGAAGAACAGACTCTACTTGTGTGCTAAAGCAAATATACGCATATCCTGTAAACTTCGGCTTCTCTAATACCATTTGCTTGTTCATTGGTGTAGGAGCAAGCTTTGTATTCCATTGTAAAACGTTATGCATGTTAATCATCCGGGCAGTTCAGTAGTGGTTTAGCTTTGCTCTTAGCTTCTGTTTCATCTGCGGCTTGTACGCTGATAGTATCATCAGGTGACTTAGCGCAATAAGCAGTATACGTATTTAGAACAGCCTCCGAAATACGGTCATTAAGAACACTATCTTCGCCAGTCGTATAACTACTGAAAGTTTCAAAGCTAGCTTGAGTAACAATGGACGGCGCTGTAGTAAGAATTCCATTAAATCCATCTTCTGCTACTGCCGTATTATTTGGGTTTCCACTATTTCTAGAGTCTTCCGCAGCATCAATGCTAGATTGAGGTAACAGACGTACTACAGTAATTTTCATTTCTTCAATATGCGCAGGCACTGTACCGATAGTGGAAGACCAAGTACTTCCCTCTTGTGCTACTACAGCAGTAGCTTCCGGAGTAGCTGCATATTGATTGCCTGTCACATTACCGTGAGATTCTACAGGAGGGTGATTGTCACTAGCACTACTATATCCAATTAGGTTAGGTGCGCCTGATCCATACCCGTCTTCTGCATCTGTTACAAATAGAATACTTACTTTCTTTTGATTTGCAGGTAAGTTGTCTAATACCCATCTTACATAAGAAGTAAAGAACGTAACAGATGCGCCTGCTGAACCTACAACGTTTGCGCTAGGAATCAAAAAGTCGTTAAGAATCTGTACAGCTATATTATCTCTAGTTGCAGATATGTCGCCATTTAGATTCATGTTCTGACCCAACATAGACCCACTAATGTCACGATAGATATATACTTGGTAGCTTTCACCCTCACTAGCTAATTCAACTACTGTAACATCAGGAGAATCATCTACAATAGTAGCAATACCCTCACTTTTACCAATAGTCCCGATACTAGGGTTCGAGATAACGAGCTTAAAGGTTTCATCTTTCTCTGGAACGTCATCACATTTGATAACAATATCCACCTGCTTAGACGTATCGCCTTCGTCAAATGTTACTGTGCCCGTAGCAGCCGTAAAGTCACTACCAGAAGTAGCAGTTATTCCAGTTGTAGAATACTCTACTGTACGACTATCACCTATAACAGCCTCACTAGAAGTAATAGTGAAAGTAGCTGTAGTATCGTTGTCACTAGCACCACACTCGGCAACGTTAATATCGTTAACAGAGAATTCAGTTTCGTTATTAACAACAACGCAAGGCATTTCAAAACTTAATACAGCCTCGTCTGCATCTGACACACCAGCCGTTGCATAATCTAAATCCGATACAGTAACACTAACGGTGTATGGTATTAGTTGATTGCTATCTGCTTCTGTAACAGTACGCGTAAGTTTAAATATGCCGATACGACCGTTCTGTTCAACACCTTTTAAGCTAAGCTCTTTGTGTTTACTTTTCCATTCGTATTTATATCGTCTTAGTTGCCAATCAGGTGGGTCTACAAAGCGAACCTCTACTTTAACTTCTGATACAAACGTATCGCCTTCATTCAAGCATCTATCTTCGCAAGGAATAATAGGATCGGGTTCTGGTGGAGGAGGTAATGGCTCTGGATCTGGTTCATCAGGAGGTGCTACGTATTCTTCTACTGTTACCTTTCTAAAAATTTCTAACCATCTACCGCTTCGTGAATCTACAGTCCAGTAGTAAGAAGAAGGAGTTCCTATTACTTCCATCCAATGATCTGTACCAGCCTGGTGTGCAAAGCCTGCATTAGGTGTAAACAAAGACATTAATTTTTCAGTTAAAACCATCTGTCCTTGCATACAAAGCTCGTTGTCTCCCTTTGTATCTAGAGTAGCAAACATGTACTCCTCATTCATAGGCATAGAAGCTTTAGATACAGATATTCTGTCTAGCGGCTGACTTCCTTTGGATACAGACTTAAACGTATTGTAGAAATTCTTATTTATATCATAGTTCATAGGTCTACGATATATTCTGTACATCTTATGCTGCCCAGGACCTTTAAATTTTGTAGTAGGATAGGTTGCTGTAACTGTTTTACCTGTTAATCTAAACCAGTCATCCCAACCACCTAATCCCCAATAGTGAATCATTCTACTATGAATGTGAGAACTAAGTGTATAAGGACTTGAGAAGTTGTAAAAGCTTGTTCCGCTATAATAGCGTTCCGAACTCGATTGGTCACATTGTATTACGAACAGATATTCATAATCTACATCAAAGTTAGGTATTGTTAAGGCTCTACCTTGAGTTGTGTACCAAAGTTCAAACTCAGCAGTGTTATCAGCAGGGTCTAGTAGAGAAGAATCTGGAACTAGGTCTCTTTCTGATATACGAACAATAGTGCTGTTACCTTGAGAACGTTCAAGTCTAAACCTCTTTAGGCCTGTTGTAGTTATTTCTGCAACAACTAAGTGATCGATACCTCCGCTTACTCTCCATCCAATAGTACCTGTAGTTGGTTTTTGAAGATCCATATCAGGTGGTATTTTTATAAATGAATGACCTACTTCATCATCTTTATCTTTTTCGTGTACTTGAATGCAGTACTCTTTATTGGGAACCCACTCATGATTATACGAGCGTGTTCCCGTTGGGCTGTAATAAATTTCAACCCACGGGTTCACTTGTGCCATATTACTTTGCTCTCTCGTAATTAATGTTATGCACCAAGAAAGGATTCTTACCTACATAGTAGCAGTCGTTTTCTTCTACATCTAAGCACACTACATCAATAGGATCGTCTATTCGGTTTAACGTACCAACAACTATCTCTTTATCTTCGTAAATAGAAAGAAGTTTATCGCCGATACGTATATCCCTAACGTCCATCCATTGCCAAGTATCGTTACGCTTAACAAATATATGATGCTGTTCAGTTATTTCCACATCACCGTTGATAACCCAATACTCTCTGAACCAATCATGCTTAACTGCTCTAACAGTACTTACTACAGGATATCTTCCATTAACGGATTCAGTCGTCCAATCTTCCCAGCCTTCGACGTTTTCGTCAATCATATTTGGAATGTATTCACCTACTACCTTATCACCTACTTTAAGTCTTTCAGCGTTGATAGTCTTTCCATCTTCTAGCACGACCATTGTTCCAAAAGATATACAACCACCACCGCCACCGCCTGAGTAAACTTGTGCTTTTTGCTGCAAGCTCACTTCTATAGGTGAAGACTTTTGTATATTGCCTAAGTCGTCTTTAACGAATATCTCTACTGTTAAATTGGCAATTCCTGCTAAGCTCGAATTAGAAACCGCACGTTCAAACTGAATACTCATGCATTGGTTATTAGCGCTGTAGTTAGAAACATTACTATGTACCGTCGATGTTTCTTTGGATTCATCAAAGGCACAGTAAGGCTTAACTGATACGCGTGAGCCTGGAATTGAATTGTTAACTGTAACAACGTTCCACTTATAGGTATAAGAACGCGCTGGGTCAAATTCAAATTCCGCTAATAGTCTACTAGTCCAGTTAGTACCTGCTGCTTTGTCATCGACTCCACTTGTAGCACTATCCGCAGTTTTAGACATAGTGAATACAGATACTTTTCCATTGTCTTCTGAGTATTCGGGAACACCATCACCCAAGTCACCGTCTGAACCCCAATCCATATCTAACTTGTTAGAGTTAATCTTGAAAGCTAGAATAGTTTCAGGGTGTGCGTACTTAGTTGCAGTAACTTTTGCAGTACCAGTACTTCTAAGAGTTCCAGTGTACACAATGTTCATATCTCCTTGAACAGGGGCAGAAGATTCTACAATAGTAGCAATGCCTTCATCTTGAATTATAGCTCCAACGCTCGCATCGTAGATGATAACTTTAAATTGCTCATTCGGGTCACGTTCACTGTCCGCAAAAGTATTGACGCTAATAGTACCACTACCTGCGCCTGCTGGAATAGTTAAAGTTCCTGTCTTGGCTTGATAGTCAGCATTAGCTATAGGTGTAGAAGGGCTTCCATCTGAACCTGTGTTAGCAAGAACGAACTTTGTCATTCTTTTAACACCGCTTTGGTTTTCAAATGAACCCGACCCAGACAAGTCTTCAAATAGATAGCTATCGCCTGCTTTGTCTTTTATTTGCTGAACAGATACACTACGCGCACCAGACGGACTACTAATAGTAGAATCTGACGCTAATATGTCTACATGACTTTTTATGTTGAAAGAGTTTATAAGGTCTTTCGCATGAGCATTTGCAAATCTATAGTAGTTACCTGCGGTACTGATATCGAAAGCTGCTGCGCTAATCACTACCATAGGTTTAGAACCTTTAGCTGCTCTAGCTACAGCAACACCAAAAGCAGTACCTTGTTCAAGACTAAACATCTTATTCAAGAAATGATTAGAAGTATCTACTCCTGCATTTTCTTTAACGTGGTGTCTCCACTCACTAAACTGATCAGATACAATAATATCATAGTTACCTACAATATTTTTAGGCGAGCTATAGGTTGCATCTTGATTAGTAAAGCTGCCTTGCTTAACTGTACCATGCGAGTCAAACTCATTAACTACATGAACATCAACCTGAATACCGTAAATGTTTGTCAGTGACTTAGTGAAGAAGTCCATAACTGTAGACATTTGGTAAACTATTTCATACTCTCGCTCTTCCACCCTTGGATCAGGGTCATACGGAGTTGCATAGTATTGAATACGCTGGTGGGTTACCACTAAAAGCTTTTTATTAGATAAAGAACCAAGACGGTGCTTCAACATGTTAACTATCATCTTCTGATAGTCATTAAGTTCGGCATACGTTGATACGCTGCGGTCTACGTCACTTCTTCCATCAGTAGCATTCTGAGTAGTAGCAGTTTGTAAGTAATTGTCAATGTCGTATAGTCTATGAGGGTCAGCCTCTAACATCAATGTATATCCTAAATCGTCATCTGAGTAGACAACCGAAGATACATCATTGTTATCTCTGAAAAGAGGGTACGGGTTAACTTCGCCTGCTGCAACGGCTTCGCTACTAGCAGTCATATCTTCCGTTCTGTAATTCAAAGACAAGTCTTCGTCAATTGGATAGTTAAGACCTACTGTAAATTTAGCTGTAGAACCTTCCGCTACTGTGATACTGTTGATAGCTATTTGAACGTCAGGACAGTTTGGAACTTCCTGATCATCAATCTCTACATCTAGGAGAGGAATATAACAGCCAACCCAATAAGCCCAACTGCTGTCAATAGGGCAATCGATACGTACACTGATTTCTCGCAAGTCTTCATAGCCTACATCTTCTTCAAGTCTGAACCACTGTAAGAAAGTCGTACCTCTGCTACGTTTAGCAGTTATCAATTCACCTTTCTTGTTAAATACGCTAGCAGTATAAGTAAAGTCTCCATATCCAGTAACTTTAATTGAAGCTACTCCGTTATCGAGGTCATTCATTAAATAATGGTCTTCTGTACTGTGGTGTCCAGCACTATTTATACCTGACTCTGGTACTTCACACGGCCAACGATTTTCTTTGTATCCACGAGTATTTGGATCGTAAAGCATGTACTCTTGTGAAAGTATATCTGCTCCGTACTCGCGCTGTCTAGCCATTACTTTAACTACGATATCAGGAACAGCGTTTGCAAATCTCCAAGGGTCGAACACAATAGATAGTAATCCGTCAGTGTCTTTATTTCCCATAGTTGAAGCAATACGTTCACCGCCGTGATAGACTTCAACCCAGTCTGAATTTTCCCAAGTCTCATAATTAAGATGAAGAATATAAGGACCTGTAGCAGGGTCAACTAGTCCAACTGTGTGAACGTACTCTACCCAATATTGTCCATCTGTAATTCTGTTCTCGAATGGAGTTACACGGCTATGCGCAGGTGCTGGAAACAAGCTAGTACCAATATACTCAGTAGTACGAACTTGCGCTAAGTGTCTATTGTTGCCGGGTTCAAAATCTTGAAGAGTAAGAAATGACTTAGGGCCTATAGTGGAATACATCCATCTGCACTTGTCTTCACCGCGAACTCGTATCATTACTCTGTCTTCACCAGAACCAATTGCAGGGTCTAGACCGAACTCTAGTTTTCCTCTACCCGTAACTCTGCCACATGTGGAAGCAATTAACGCACCAAGATAGTATACATCGATAGAGATACCTTGTTCATGGTAACAAGCATAAAGAATTTCAAATATACCACCTCTGTCACCTAACTCATAAATTGTTTCAGTGATAGCACTTCCATTAGAAAATGTATGAGTGGATAGATAACTAGGATTTTCATAGCTACCTCTTCCAAGGAACGAATTAGTGCCCGGCTTAGTGTACGTTTCTTTTGTGTTTTCGATTCCAGGTCTGTTGATAACTTGCCCTTCATACGTACCATAAGCTCTCTCTAGTCCAAAGCCTGCTTGACCTGCGTCTGGTAAGTCGTAGCCTTCTGGATATCCACGTAGTATATCAAACTCGTTTCCACCGCTACCACTACCATCACCAGAACCTGCTTCTGTAATTGGAATAGAGTTAGAACAAGTAAGAGAAGTAAGCATAGCTAGGTTCGCACACGGGTCGTCTAGTACATCGTCAAAAGTACAGTCCACCTGCATCCAAGTGTTGTTTCCGCTATCTCTTACTTGTGTTTGGTCTGGATAAAAACGTATCCACGTACTATTAAACCCGTCACGGAAATAGAACTCGCTGCTGCATTGGTCGAGCCAACCATTATCTTGTGCATTACGAACTGTTAGTCTTGTAGTTGTCATAGCACTACCTTAACGAGGTTTAATCCATAAAGCACCAGCACCAACAGGACCTGGGTCTTCTGTAGTTATATAGATACTTACTTTACCATCTAATCCATGTTCGCCTTGAGGTCCAGTAGCACCAATAGGTCCCTGTTCCCCTTGCTTTCCTTGCGCACCACGAACACCACGTTCTCCAACTGGGCCACGAGGACCTCTGCATCCACGCTCACCGCGCAATCCATTTTCGCCAAGAAGTCCATTAATACCAGCGTTACCAGAAACACCTTGCGGTCCCTCTTTACCAGTACCAACATCACTTTGCGTCATGAAGTTATTTATACGTAGAACTGGATAACCTGGGATGCTTAGAGTAAGAGTACCAGACGTATTATCATAGTAGCCTTCTAACGTGTCTGCTACTTCATCATCTGCTACAATAGACAAACCTCTACCCGAAGATTCTACGTTACCTACAGTAGAACCACCACTAATCATGTTCAAGCTAGCTTTTGTAATAGCCATAATAAGTCTCTCTTAAAATTGGTCTAAGTCATCATCGTACTGACCTATATCTGGATTTACCCAAATAGAGCCAGGTCCTATGCTAGAGCCAGGGTCTGTACTACTAATAACTATGTTGATGTTTCCAGCAGGGCCTTGCTCTCCACGTGGGCCCGTAGGACCTGTAGCACCAGTAGGTCCAGTTGGGCCTACATCACCACGCTCACCTTTCTTTCCTTGTAGTCCACGAGGGCCCATAGGTCCAGCACATCCAGCAGGACCGGGAAGTCCAACTTGTCCATCACGACCATTTTGTCCATCTTCTCCACGAGGGCCTGTAGGTCCAATAGGTCCAACACAGCCTTCGTCACCAACTTCGCCGTCTTTACCATCGCGTCCATCACGACCATCTTCACCAGCTTCTCCCTGAGGCCCTTGTTGACCCTGAGGAATGCTATCAAATGTCGGAAAACCAGTAATAGCAATCTCATTACCGCTAGCAAAAGTTAGTGTAAGAATGCCGCTTCCTTGGTCATAGAATCCAGCTTCGATTTCGCTGGTGGTATCGACTGCTTCGCTAGACGTAGCAAGCTTTCCGTTTTTGACAACTACACTACTGCCTTCGTCACCTGATGATCGTACCATAGTTACAGGAATTTTTGTAAGCATAATTAAACCCTGTTATGTACTAAAATGCCGTTTAGAAAATATGTATCGCACATATCAACCTTTAATTCAAATGTCTGTACACTAACTTCTATAAAAGAAATTGTCTCTACTTTAAATTGCGTAGAGTGTCCAAACATAACATCGCCTTTTTGAATTTGTGGAGGCTTCTTCCATTCCCAAAAATCAGTACGCTTGATTAAAATGGGTTGGTCGGCTACAAAGTGCATCAAGTTTATTTTATAGTATCCACTGCGTATAAATATTTCGCGGTCTATAACAGTGCCTTCAATCACTTTTCCTTGAACGTCTTTTGTAACCCACGCCATAGCGAACTCTTGATTGCCAAATCTAGAACTAGGCATAGCACCTATTCTTAATGCAGTAATCTGATCGCCTACGAATACATCTTGTGTATTCTTACTTTGAAGAGTATCTGTTCCTGTAGTAATCCTTTGCTTAATCATTAGTGCTTAACCGTCTGTGTTGTGTTATGGACAACAATAGGCTCATGTCCGGCAAAGTAGTTATCATACGGTTCAACATCTAGTACGACAACATTGAGATTTTCTTTAATGTGATCGATAGACTTGATTTCAATAACTCCGTCTGTACCTTTAAGGAAGTCACCAACTGAAACTTCCGTAACATCATACCAACCCCACTGCTGATTTTTTCTAACCAGAACAGGGTGGTCTTGCGTAATACATACGTCATTGTTAATCTTCCAGTACTGCACATAGCTAGCGTTATAAGCAACACGCGCTGTAGTAGGTACAATCTTAGGATTCTTGAATTCTGTAGTCTTCCACTCTTTCCAGTCGCTCTCGTCTTCGTCTAGCATTCCTACCGAAGTAAAAGACTGTAACGTATCGCCTACTTTGACGTACTTGGCACGTTTAGTACTACCATCCCACATAAGAATTGGTGTATCTTCATGAACGCAACCACCACCGCCAACTATTACAGGACCACCAGGCTCTGTCTCTTCTTCGTTGTCACGACTATTATAACCAGAGAAAGAGAAACGAATATTTTTGATAGACAGACGTTTATTGTTATCTCCTTTATCGGTAATAACAAGTTCCATCTTACCTGAAAAGTTGTAGCTTTGTTGAGGTTGAATAGTACGTAATGCAGCAATCTTTAATGAACGTGAAGTAGAAGAACCATCAATAGAAATTCCAGCTTCGCGTATACTACTATCCGTATCAATCCACTTGTAACTGAAAGGGCCTATTCCACCTTCAAAGTTAGTCAATGAAAGAATAGCGTTACCGCCGTAAGAATCATCAGTAACATGTGCTAGTCTAACACTAACATCTGTTACTTGTCCTGACATTGGTTCAGCTTCTACTATAGGGGATGGAAGAGCAGTACCACTAGGTCGTGCCCAAAGAAAGTAGTTCGAGTCTGGTGCGTTTTCTCCATAGTATACTGTTTCCGCTGGTTTAATTCCTTGAATACCACGCTCACCAACTATACAGCTAGGTCCAGCAGGTCCAACAGGCCCCATGTTACCAACGTCACCATCTTCACCAGTGTCTCCACGCAATCCAATAGGACCGGGACATCCTGTATATCCAGTAATACCAGTTTCACCATCGTTACCATCTAGACCTTTATTTCCAGATTCACCAGTAGGTCCAATCGGTCCTTCACATCCAGTCTTTCCTTTTTTACCATCACGACCGACCCTACCATCGCGTCCTTTCTTACCATTAGGGCCTTTTTCTCCACGAGGTCCCTCACCCATCTGACCAAGTGTTAAGAATCCAGACACTTCTACAGCTTCACCATTATGTCTGATAAAGTTGAGTGTGCCTGTTCTCTTATTGAATCCGATTTGGGCAATAGCTCTTTCGCTAACAGGTTGTTCTGAACTGTATTCTAAACTTTTTAGGGAATCAGTCTTTAAACTAGTTCCCTCTTTATTCTTGCTAGGTACAAGACTTTTAATGCTAGCTTCTTGTGCCATACGTTACCCCAAATTAGGCGATACATCGACTACCAAGTTAATCGTTAGTGCTGAGCCGTAGTCACTTACGCGACCGTTACGTACACGCATTTTAGCAACTATCTCAATAGCACCAGTTGGGTTATTGTTTTTCAATACATTCCAGCTTTGAGTAATTGATTTGTCGGCATACGCATAAGTGCCTTGCTGTTCTGGATTAGTTACATTGAAACCACTGCTGCCAGTACCTTTAATGTTTCTACCATATTCAGGTTCGTTAAGGCTGTGCGTTCTGAATCCAAGAACAAATTCAATGTTTTCTAAACCACTGGCTGATGTAAAGCCGGGGCCTAGTCTAGCATTGAAGTCTGCTGTAGCTTTAACAATAACATCACCTTTAAAGTTCACACGTTGAGTATAAATAATCTCTTCCGCGTTAGCTATTCTGTGTTGGTTATTGAACACAACAGGTTTGTCTTTTGCTATTTGCTGACTTAGTTTAGATTCAATTGTGTACTCAGGAAAAGTACCAGAAACTTTAATACCTGTTCCACCTATCATATTGAATCGAGGAACTGGAATACGTAACGGCTCTAAGTTGTGACGTACAAGCTCAATACTCTTAGACGTTACTAATGCGTCTGTAACAACACCTTGAATACTACTATCAGGATTGCCTTGACTTAATACGTTTCTAAATATCTGAACTTCGATTTCTTGATTCGCATCAATGTCTCTGCGGAAAATCAAACGGTCATCTACAATATCATATAGACTACGATTAGCATGAAGACCCTGTTCAGATACAAACACCAGACCCTTATCTTGAGGACTGAATGGCAATTGAAGAACACGAGTCAGGTCTTTAGTAACATAGTTCTGAGTGTGAACATGAGTTGCGTATCCACGAACTTCTTGTGTAATGAACGCATTGATTTCTACAAGTAGCCCTTGTGCAGGTGCAGTAGTGAAAACAATCTTTTGATTATCTTCATCGATAACGTAATTGTTTATGCTCTGCAAGAAAGGGTCTACGTATACAAGACACTGACTAGAACTAGTTATCTTTTCTTCACCTACTACAGGGATATCGAATTCAGTTTGATTACCATCTGCAATGTATTCTGCATAGCGAATATTTAGCAGTGCGCCTGTGCTTGGAGACAATGTAAACAAACGAGCATCAATCTGGGTTTCACTAGGCAAGTCTTCTGAGAATTCAATTGCGTTTTCTGTAATCTCAAAAGCTTCTCTGTGCTGTGTAACGCCGCCAAGTGCTACCATTGCATAGTTGTTATTCTTAGCATGGCTGTAGTAATGAATCTGGGCTTTCTGGCTTTGTGCTTGCGACAAGTCTTTTTGATATAGAACAAATGTACGAGAACCTGCTGCATCTTCTGGCTCTGTTACGTAAGCATTCATCTTTAATGTGCCGGGCGGGTGGTAAAGCGTACTGCCATTACCAGAAGCTTTTAGCGGAGGCACCCAACGTGGGCTTGTAACTCCACGCTCTAATACATAGTTAGACGGTACTTCTTCGTTTAACCAACTTAATGATGTAGCACCGTAGTTGCCTGAACGTGGATACCAGATTGAAATAACGCTAGTATCTGACAGCGCACTAAATCCAGTTCCTTTAGCAATATATGCAATGTTATCGCCGTTCTGAGTAGCATCAAAGATACGAGTCTCACCAGCCCCGGGTCCTTGAATGACTTGCACTACAACTATGTCGCCAGCTTGTACGTTACCAAGTTCGCTAGCATCAGGTTGTTTGAATTCAGTTTCGTCGTAAACGTTTTCGTATCCAACTTCACCGTTAAAGATTCTAGTGTATCCAGAGAATCCCCAATGCGCGCCTCCAGGTCCGAACTTCTGAGCAATGCCCGGTACTGCGTTTCCATCTAGCGACCATTCTAATGTCTGTACACCAACTGCATTAGCAATAGCATTTACAGGGCTTGGCAAGTCTTCAACTGTAGGTACAGATGGGATAGAACCAAACTCAGATAGCGTTACATCGATAGTGCCTGCATCTACTTCGCTAATGTGCAACATAGCTTCAATGCGAATTGCTTCGGCAGATGACTTAACGTAAGGCTCAGAATAAACACAATGACCTAGCACTGTGTTGTCTTCTAATAAAACAACTAGCTCACCAATAGTGATAGAGCTAGTTGCGTTTGCATCAGGTATACCTTGTGGAATATCCAATGTGAATCGAACTGTATTTTCTGACAATACTTGTACGTAAGAAATGTTACCTGTAAAAACAGTGTTGCTTACGAGGTTGTCTGGGATACCACCCTCTTGTTCGTAGAAGTCTTCAACGTCTGATACTTCTAAGTCACCAAGCTTGAATACTTTAGGGGCGACACGAATGCCACCCGCATCTGCATTAAGAAGTGCTTGACGCCCTGCTTCTGTTAAGTGAATTATGTTTGGTGTCATTATAAAACTTCCATTAATGTTTCTATAAAATTATAGTTATTCTGGTATATACCTTACAGAGAACTTGCCTCGACTAAAACCTCTAGCCGTTGTTCTATATAGATACCAAGCTTCATCTAAGTCGGTTTCATAGACGCGTGTAACAGTAATAGGTTCTTGCCATTCGCCAAACAATGATGTATCGCTATTTGGTTCTGGAATGTATGTAAACTCTGCTCGACCCAATGTTTTAGGGTGTGCGAAGTATCCATACTCGTCTGCATCTGGATTGATTTCAAACGTACCGCCTGTCCTACTAGCCTGCTTTTCGAACACTCCCAAGTTATCATTGAAACGGGTAGAATTGTTAACACCGTCTAAGTATGTTCCAAACAAAGGAAAGCTAGAATATACTTTGATAGTCTTCTTGTCCGTGAAACTGGGATAGTCTTTAGCCTTGATAGAGATTTCTATTTCTTTGTTTTCAACGATTGGAGAGATAGACAAAATGTTTTCGTCAAACTCTGCGTCAGGTTCATTGTAGTTAAAGAAAAAGAAAGCACTGTCTGAAACGTCAAGAGTATCAGGACCTTGTGAAGTAGAACCTGTCATAATAGCACCAAGCTCGTATTCACCTGCGTCTATAATAGCAGTCTGTACAGTTTGAGGTAATGTTAAGGATATGTCAGTAGGAGTAAACTGCATAAGTAGTGTATACTCAAAATCTTCTGATATAGTTCTTAACCCTTCTTTTGCTGTAGCACGTAGTACCATTACTGTATTGTTCGTTAACTTAGGAATCTTAAAACCTTTAGTTTCGGCATTATATGAAACACCAATAGGTCCGCTAACTACATACCATGTTACCATAGCATTTGGGTCAGTAACGTATGTTCCATCGCGTCTTTGAATTCTAACAGTAGGTACAAAGATTGAATCAGGGTCATCGTAAACAACTGTTTGACCTGACTGCTCAATTACATCGATTGCTTTAGAGCTTTCAATAATAAAACGTAACGAGCTAGCTACTGTTTCAACTCTATCTTGGGCAGCAGCAGGGTTGCCTGCATCTACTGCGTCTGTACTTCTAGCAAATTCCTCAGTGTACACGCCGTTAATAATTACTTGTGTATCTGTCTCGACAGGATTAACAAGAAGTCCAATTACGTTTCTGCTCGGCTGAGTAAGGCTTACTTTATTACTCGATGTTTCTAATGACCATTCAACAACTTCTGGATCGTAGAACGTACCAAATTCGTCGTTACGCTCGACCTTTGCTTTGAATCTATAGAATAGCTTACCACTTGTAGGGTCTATGTCTGCAAAGCTATCGGGATTGCCGGGCAGTACTGCTACATCAGGAAGACGTATAATCTCACCAGCACCAGTTGCATCTGACGGAGTTGTATTACTGCTACGTTCAAACTGACCATCGTTAGTAATGTTATACATGTACATGCCTGTAAGAATAGCATTAGTACTTTTCATGTAAACATCTAACTGCTCAGTAAACTGCGTAATGCCGTCATCATAGTCGGCGTATACCAAAAGCTGTGCGTTAATATTGATACGTGGATACAAATAACCTTCGTTATCTATTTCAGCAATTTGAATTGACTGGAAGATTTCTGATAACTGTTCTTCGTCTAATTCATTGACCTCATAAATCCTCAAATCATCATGAGTAGGCAACAGTGAACGGTAGCTTTCATTTACTGCAAGCAAAGCAGTTAGTACTTCTACTTTGTTAACTACATCTACACGCCAATCACTTGATACCATGTAGGTGTCACCAAGGTCGTCGTAATCAACAACTAATCCATACGAGAAGTCTAGCGTGTTGTCTGCATAAATCTCACCGGGTCCTTCAATACGTGAGTTCAGAATCTTATCGATTGCTTGAACAGGGTTAGCATTGCTAGTGATAGTAACAGACTCTACTTGTTGGAAATATCGTGCAGTTACTTTGAAGCTTTGCTGTTCACCGTCAAGTAAGGTTCTTGTTTGAATTACTGCGCGTGGATATTCAGTTTCTGGGTCGTTGTCTATAATGTTCTTAACTGCTTGCGTCCAATCCGCTTGAACCTCTTCTGCTAGAACTTTAAAGAACAATTCACCGTTAATTAATCTATCTACCTGTGCTTGCGTTAGTTCGTTACTGTCTAACCAAGCTCGGTCTACACCGATAAGTGCTTTAACCATTCCCTCAATCGTAAACTGACCTTGTGTTAAGTCTGCTTCGATTTCTTGGTCGATAAAGCTAGGTTCAATACTCCATGTAGCGTTTGCTTGTTCTTGCTCACCATTAGCATAAGTAACAATAGCAGTCAAGAATGTACGCGTACCCTCAGGCATGTTTTCGGCGTAAATAATCTCTAAGTCTTCTGTTAAGAAAATCTTAGGTGTTACACTGATAGACGTTGCATAAGTAGAGTAAGGAACTTCTGTTAAGTCAAGCTCTTCGTCTGTTAGGACAACACCCTCTTCTGGAACATCTAACGGGTTTATGTAGTAGATGTATATGTCTACCAGACCTTTAATCTGTTCGAAGTTTGTTTCCTCTGTATCACTTAGATAATCGATAAGAAATTGCGGATGGTCTAGGCTTTCATCTACAGCACTAAACTGTTCCTCAGATAGAGAAAGAATAACAGGAACGTTGTCTTCATGCTCTAACTCGTATCCCGAATCAAGACGAACATACTTAGATAAAACCCTGTCACCTTGCTTTAGTTCAACACGGTACGGAATAATCTGAGTATTGCTATTGTCATTCCAATCAACGTAAAAGCGAACTCGGTTAGTGTTACCTTGTGAAAGTGATTGAGGCATAAGAGCTTCAATACTGTTTACTTCCCTACGTAGTGCTTTGACTTCTACTGTTTTTGAAGTTGCTAACTTAACAATACTTTCGTTGTCGTCCTCGTCGTAACGGTACACATCAATGATTGCATTCACGCTTACATTGATTGCGTCATCGTCTACACTAGGTGCAGTCATTAAACCAGAGTCGGATATCTCTGTACTAGTTGAATTAGCTGTTTGTCTACTAGACCAGTCTGCATCTACAATACTAATCATTCCATTAGACCACGTAGCCTGCAACTGGTAAACGTTACGTGTTTCTTCAAGAACAGAACTAGGTCCTATAATCTCGATTGACTCAACAACAAGTCTAGGCTTTTTGAAGAATACTTTAATAGAACCATTAAGCACTCTATCATCTTCTTGATAGTTCACTACAAACTCTGCCGTGAAGTCCCTGTAAACAATTGGAATCTGAATCTCACCTGTCTCACTAATGCTAGTTGCACTAGTAGATGTTTGCCAGTAAGGTAAAGTAAGTTCAGTACTTCCAGCACGAAATTGGGCTGGTAAGCTATAAAGTTCTTTCTCACTGCCGTCAGTGTATTCTACAATTGCAGTAAGGAAAACACCTGTCATACCTTGAACTACGTCAGTCAAAGTATTCAACTCGACCCACGCATTATCAACGTACTGCTCTGCAACTAGGCGAATGCTTTTAGCAACAACGTTACGCTCTTTAGGTACTAGCGTTACATCGAGTGTTTCAGAACTAGTAGTGCCGTCAACGTTACGGTGTTTAGCAGTAACAGTAGCAGAATATTCTTCGAAGATTTCTTCAACTACAAGGACGTTATCTTTGAAGCTAGCATGTTCACTATCTATGCTCCAAGTAATTCTGTCCTCGTCACCGTACTCTCTTACATTGTCGTGTCTTGTGATTAGACGATACGTATTGGTAGCTTCTTCAAGAGGTCTGATACTTCCAACTATCTGCAATTCATCTGGAATGAAAGGAGTACCGATAGGATAAAGCTCTACCATTACAGTATTTGTTGTTCCTTTTGCAGTGTAAGTGAATTCGATATCAGAAACAAAGTCAATGTCTAAAAACTCAATTGTTTTACCGTCAAAGCTTTTAACGTACTGACCAGAAACAGAAATAGGATACTCGCTGGCTTGTGTTTCATCCATGTAGGATACCAACACATGCGCTGGATACTTTCTGAACCCTTGTACTTTAGACGGAATAACGAACTCCATGCTAACAATAGCAGGTTTATTTGGGTCTACATAACGCTTTGGTTTAATTAAGCTAGAACCAAACATGCCTATATTTGCTACTGCTGAAATTGTCAGATAGATATCTCTAACAACTTTCTCAATAGGTGCAAACTGGTAATAGACTTGAAGTATTCTATTCTCTATCAGTTTACGGACAATAGCAGGGCTGTCCGAAGTAGTTAGCTCTTTTAATTGAAGAGTACGAATCGTTTCATTGATTGAAACACGTTCTTCATCAGAAGCCGTAGAGTAACCCAGTAGTTCACGAATACTAGGAATGTCTTCTGTAGTGATTCTTAGCGTTAGACTTTCTTTCAAGCCTTGTACATCAACGGCTAAATCAACTGTGCTTGTGCTGTACCAGTTACCGCCGTCTACAACAAGCTTTCCATGAGTAGGCGAAAATTCAATGTAGTCGCTTGTATAAAGAACATCTTCTTTGAAGTCTCTACCTAGCAAGAAGCTGATAAACTTAGGATAGTTCGGGTTACCGTCTGTTTCCCAAAACTTAATCAACTGGTAGAATGAATTAGTAAGCTTCTCTTTGTTATGTTCGAAAAATTCACTAGTAAGGTTTATGCCTGCTTGACGAATAGCTCGTTCAATAAATACAGGGTCTGTGTCTTGATCAATGTAGCGAATTCTTTCTAGCTCTTTTAGAGGAGAACCTATCTTACTATCGTATACTCGCTGTGCAACATCTGCAAAGGAAGACCATAAATCATCTTCCTTTAGAATATCAACAAGCAAGTCGGTAGCTGTCTTACTCATTATCTGTCCTCACGTTCTGTGTACTTAACGAAAACGTTTAAGCTGTTAAGTGTCACATACTCTAGTTTTGAATCTGGCTCAAGGTCGTTGGTAGGACTTAGTACTTCTACGTAGTCAACACCATCACGGCGCGCATCTTCATCTGGAATAAACTTGCATACGTCAATAACATCTGACTTAGAAAAGCGTTTGCCTAACATGCCAGGCTTACGTTTGAATAGATTAATAATTGCTTCACGTAACGTAGCTTTCATTTCTTGTAAGTTAACCCAGTCTTGTACAGATACTTCAACATTCAAATCAACCAGAATCTTTTTCGGATTGTATGTTTGAATCGTAATGTGAGGACCTATACGTTGCTGTGCGTATGCTACAAAGTCATTCCATATTGCGCTGCGTGGATTAGGATTATCTCCACCCCAAGTAGCACTACCAATAGGTAAGATACATACACGAACTACGTTCATCCAGCTTGGGTCATTTGGGGCAATATCTCGCTGAGACATAATAGTACAATCAGCAACGCCCGGGTACTTCATAATGTTCCCTTTCCAGCTAGAAGGTCTAGTCCATGTATTCTTAGATTGGTAAATATGTGGAGCATACTTTTTGTAGTACGATGCTGACTTAGGAAACGTACCACCTTTAATGTTCTCAATAGAAGAACCTGTAACTAATGGATTAGCTACTACGGTTGCGCGTGTACCAGTATTTCCAACGTTGCCGTTCTGACCTTGAGTAATTACGTACTGAACAATAACAGTGTCTTTCTTTGTCAGTGCTTTGCCAAAAGTACCATCACCAAACAAGAAAGAAACATCACCATCACCTGTTGTAGATTCAAAATACTTTGCATCCGATGAAGTGAGGTCAGTTAGAGATTCTTCGTGGTCTTCCCATTCTGTGTAATTGCCTTTTTCATCTAATGTATAAACAAGTACATCGTGATCAGCAACTGAGAAGTTAGGTTCACCTAGTATAATCTCTGGCATGTTTATGTTTCTGTTAGCCATTGAGAATTCTTTACGATGAACAGTGCCTTCATAGAGAGTGAATATCTTTGTTTCTCTTACTTGAAGTATAATGCTTTCACGACAATAAAAACTTCTACCAGAAACGTTTATCTGGGCGTATGGAGGCACGTTAACTTTTTCGTTTGAGTTATTGGTAAGTTGGAACTCTGCTCTTGCACTAGTACGGCGATTTATTTTAACGCCTAACATTCTGGTACATGCAAATATACTGCTGTCTCTTCTAGCGTGTGTAATAAATGCTTCTAGTTGTGCAACGTCTAGGTTAACACCGGCATTAGTGTATAGACCTGCCATTACATCTACAAGAAACGTATTCAAACTAGAAGTAAGTTTATCTTGCCAAGGATATTCTTGTGCAAACTGTTCTTGGATTTCGTCAACAATGTTTTGGAAACCTACTGTAGTTCTCGATAGTTGAATGTTGTTCATAGTCGCTTCAATCCAAATTCTATGTTTTCAAAAGTTAGCCCAAGTCTAGGTATCTCTATAGCGATAGAAACAAAGTAATTGCCGTTGTCTACATCTGGTAGAACTTCAACGTTTCTCACATTAACTCTGCTATCACCTATTCTACTTCCAGTAAGACCAGTAATAATAGTACTACGAATAGCATTAGCAGTTACTGTATCTAGAGGTTGGAATAGGAGTCGTTCTAAGTCTACACCAAACTCAGGTCTAAACCATCTTGTTCTTTTGCTTACACCTAGTATCATCATTATACTTTGCACAACGCTTTCTCTGTCACGTACTTCTGTTTGAGAAGTTTTATTCATTTGAAGGTTTACGTCTGAGAATAAAAAGTTGCGCTGGGCAGTTCTGTGGGTATCAACTATATTATCTTTTAGAGCTATAGTTGTATTATTGGTAGGAATTTCTTGTGCTGTATGTCTTTCGTAATAAGAAAGATTGAGAGGAGAACGTGCCATTAACCACCTGCCTTTACATTAGAGCTACCTTGTCCTGCTGTGTCTCCACAAGTAAGCTTCTTTCCAGTAGTGTGAATACCCTTGCCATTAACTTTAACAGTCGATGAACCCAATGCTGCGCCTTGGTGGCAACTGCTAGATAAACAATGTACAGCGTACTTATCTCCTTGACGCACAACACCTATGCTGTTAGCTTTGACGTTGCTGCTTGCTTGGATAGATGGAACAGGCGGATAGCCGTGACCTACACTCTTATCTCCAAGTCTCATAACTGAACTACCCATAAGTACTCCTGCACTCAGTAATTTTATAAAACTGTAAATACCACTTAATAATAGTAAATTAGCAAATTGCAAATCAAGGGGTTAATCCATGCTCTATGCAAGAAATGTTCTACAGAGCCTATACGATGATGCTAAGACCGATGAAGAACGTAAAAAGCTTTTAGATGGTTTGGTAATCAACGCTAGTGTTAATCACTTCTCCCACATATCGGACTCTAATACTACTGTAAGTAAACCTAATATTTCTTGCAGACATTCTTGGACTTTAACTGCCGAGGCCGATTTTAAAATGGTAGGTGTCACGCTTGATATACTGGATACCGTAGAGAAGGCTACAAAAGAACTTGTAGATAACATTATTGACGCAAGAGACTTCAAGGTCTTAGAATCTTATGCGCAGATACAGCAAGTTCTGGGCAGTAAGGGTAAAACTTTAATGAACGACAATACACGTTCTATAATAAAAGCCATGCCTGAACTATCTCAGTCTGTCTATGACGCATTGACTTTTACCGACACACCCAACAATGATGTTTCCATTTTCTCTATGGAGAGCAGGTACATTATAAAGATACCGCACTTAGGGTCTGCATTTAGAGTAGACATTACCGAAAGTACATTTGACTCAAAAGCCAAACCAGTCTACAAAGCAGAGATAGACTTCAACTGGGACTTTGAGGGACTAAAAGTTTATTTAATTAACAAGAGCATGTTATGAAAGACAGAATTGAACTCGAAAAGAAGCACATAGAAAAGCTTGACCCTGAAAGTAAATGGTTGAAAGACATTTATACCGTTCTATCTAGTGACCACTTCTTTACTGTTATTGATAGCGTATTAGAAAATCAAATAACCGTAGGTCCTACTAATGCGTTCGTAATTCTTCTACCTATTATTGAAGATGCTACTCTATTTGATACAGTTGGTAAATGCATCACGCTAGGTTTTAGTGTCATAAAAGACGAAGAAGAGTTTGAGAAACCTAGATTACAACTTCAAGCCCTTGCTGCCCAAGAAACTGTCACTAATCAAGAACTAGTAGACTTGTCTATAGAGTTCAATAAGGCAGACA